>VTLG01000178.1_pt1 | contig 19811 bp, 27 predicted proteins | sample 4694571 | NCBI WGS metagenome assembly VTLG01 (sample SAMN12604809, study PRJNA352737) | marine metagenome | biome: ENVO:00000447; feature: ENVO:00000209|ENVO:00000569|ENVO:01000036; material: ENVO:00002151; isolation source: viral sequences binned using virsorter ... | reverse complement strand
ACTTCTTTCATACAAATCATTCCAAGATTTTGATACGCTTTTGGGTTCACCAAAAACAATATGCACCCTAAGAAAATCTGCAAATTCTTTCTGTGAAAATAAAAGATAATCCATATAAGCATCTTTTTTTTCATCATCACTGTCAACATACATCAACATTTCAATTCTATTTCTATCAGTAGCTGTTTCATAGACCGATTTAATAAATTGACTCAACCTAGCAGGTCGGCCACGTGTTGGAGTTAATATAGAAATAGTTTTCATGGCATTAAATTTGTCCTAATATGATTTTTTCCAGTGGGTCCAGTCCAATGTACTATCTTTTTATTGGGATTATCATATCCATTAGCTAAAGATAGTCTCAACCATTGATAGATTAATGGCAATTGAACTATTTGAGAATTTAAAGATGGAGCTTCTCTAACCATTTGCAACAATTCTTCTTGGTCACCTCTATTGGTACTATGATTACAACGAAATGCCCAATACTTTAATATGTCCGACTTTCCTTTAGAACAATTAACCCCTGTAGCCCAAACAGGAGTTGAAGTTGTTTGAGGAACTTCATTTAAGCCCATTCTAATAATATCAAGACTTAATGCAATCTGTGTATCTGTAGGATAATTAAAAACATCATCAATTGGTTTCATCACTTCACAATCAGAATCTACCCAACACACATATTCATAAGGAGCATCTAACATAACTTGAGGTTTATAAAACCAAGCACGTCCTTCGTTAATATCATACTCCAAAAAAGTATCACTATGTTCCTGTGACCACTCTCTCATTCTAGGACTCATTCCCAAATCTGCTATTGTTATGTCTGGTTTAGGACTATATTTCTTAATATTATAATACCACCATGGCAATAAATCTTCATGGTTTCTATCTGTACCAACTGCAAAAGTTTTATTCATCTTTTTTTTGAACCATCTCACCGGCCCACGTCCTGTAAATATTTTTTCTTAGTATCTTCCCAGCTAAGGTAAATCAATTCATCATAGAATAGAGTTTCATTTTTTACTCTATTACTTTCTGTAAGCGACTTAATTCTTTTACTTGCATATTTATTTTTCCAAAGGTCAACCAAATGTTCGGTTGATGTATCAAATCTTTTTTTCAATTTGTCCTCTGTTATATCCTCTCGTAAGAACTCGGCTGTGTTTTCATAAAGATGGGAAAAATAAATGCCACGTTGGTGCATTGTCTTTGTATCTTTTATATTCAACTGAGAATAAACCCAATTCAACATTCTAAATTTATGGTCACGTTTGTATTTGTTACCCCTATCATCTAAAGCAAAATACCATTCCCAATATTTAACAGGGTCACGGTTATGGACCCAATCTCTAACTTTATATAACGTATCTTTTGTTGGCTCAAAAACAATAGAACCGGATGACTTTCCTCTTTTGTTCCAATATTTCAAATTATTGTATTGTGAAAACGAACCATATAAGGATGTTGTACTCACACCAACCAATGTCTGACCATATCTTCGTTTCCATTCGTTCTGCACTTCATCAGACAAACACAATAATGCTAATAGTTTACCGCCCACATAATTATACCCTAAGGGTTGGGTTGGTAAAATTGTTGAGCCGATACAGGTATGTTTCAATCTACCTGCGTTTCTCTGTTCTCTGGTCCAACCTATAAAATTATCTCTGGGTGCTAAGTCAAGAAAATCTCCTGTAATAACAATCACGCCAAGATACTTGCCACTGTTTTTATCCCTAACAAGATAAAACATATTTCTACCGATGTTATTATTGTTTCGTTGTGTATGACAAAATGTTCTTACGGCCGTAAACTGTTCCCTTAACCAATCATTATAATTTGTAAGAACCATCTCTGGTTCTAACTCCAAATAATCATCAATAGATTCTGGTTTCCATATCATAGATTTAGCTTTGTCTATAATGTGGGTACCTTCAATTAATACCTTTTCTTTACCAAAAAGAGTTGATACTTCCTTAGTTGGATATTTTATCTGTATCTCATGCCATTTTTGCCAAAGGGTATATTCTTCTACAGACATATTGGAAGTAAAAGATAGTTCTTCCTCTAAGAGATTTTTCATCTCCTCATCACTAAGAGCTTCTACGTCTTGGTTGTAATTTTCCAACCACTCCACGTATTCTTGCTTTAGTCTTTCATTCCAAGCGTCGTTCATTTGAATCTGCATTGACTCATAATTTCTGTTAAACACGCCAACAAATTAATCTCTTGGTCAGCTACAAATGCTGATTTATATTGATACTGACCAATTAAAATAATAGCAGACGGTATAGTGCTCGGTTCCATAGTATAATACAAGTTGTCGTAAATCTTACGAAAGATTTTCGTAGGGTCATTGTCGATGTTATCGACTACCCATTTACGCACCTTGGTAAACTCCTTATTCTTGAGGTGGAGGGTCAATTCTTTCAAATTAATATCTGAAAGATTGACAAGAATTCCGGAGTCTATTTCACCCGCCGCACTATACCGCTGCAGTTCATTCAACACTCGCCGGTTGTCCGGAAAGTGTTTCATAATAAGTTCTGCTACAACTTTGTTATCATATTTTATATTCTCCTCATTCAGTATATCATTACAACGATTAAGCAATTCGTGAGCTAATTTATCACGACTGCCATTTATCTTGAATTCTATAACTGAACATCGAGAATGTAATGGTTCGATAATTCTATTTTTATAGTTAGCTGTAAATATAAATCTACAGTTATTATGAAATTCCTCAATGAACCCACGGAGAGCGGGTTGCGTACTTTGAGGATTGAGGTAGTCTGCCTCATCTAATATCACAACTTTAGTTCCACCAGTTAATGATACAGTAGAAGCAAAACTTTTTATTTTACTTCTAAGAACATCTATCCCAGATTCTTCACTACCATTGATAATGAGGTAATCTGTTCCCAGTTGCTCACACAAAGCCCTAGCGACCGTCGTTTTACCAACGCCGGGTCCGCCAGACAATAATAAATTAGGAATTTCTTTATTCTTTACGAACTCAGAAAAGCTTTTCTTGATAGCCGGGGGAAGAATACAATCTTGTATCTTCCTTGGCCGGTACTTCTCCACCCACAGTACCTGCTTCATGCTTATTCACCTCACCACACCAAGGACAATAAAAATCCTTATGATTAAAATAATTTTGTGCCCTATCAACTACATCAGTTGCGATAGACCACCATTGACTACAATGCACACAACTAAAGTGTGCAAGTAGTTCAAACGACCGTGTCACACCATTGCTTCCATAGCAATCCAATAATCAAGACCAGTGTCACCATTTACCCAATGACTGACATTGGCTGTCTCTGATACACCAACTCTATAAAAGTCAGGCACCATCTTCAAGTTCTCTGCCTTCCAATGGAGGCGATGCTCTCGTAATGCAAAATCGCCTTGCAACTCAATAGAATAATTATTTGATGTTGTATTCTTCAGGTCTGTTGCTGTCAACATTCTATCGACCAAGGTGATATCGGGCAACTGCATTACTGCTGACGCCTTCAATATGTTTTGCAACTCGTCCTTGTCAATACGGAACATTCGGTCTTCTTCTGGTGCGTTGAATGTCTGCGGCGGCACCGTCAGAATAGACGGGTCAGAATACATATATTTAATCTTGGTCTTGCCAGAAGATACGGTCATATGACTATCTTCAAATTGAATGTCTGCATCTTTGGCCATGCTGAGAACACCAAGGAACTCATTGAGGTCATATATACCTACATCTCTAGGGAATTCTTCAGTCAACGGGGCCGTTGCTAAAATATTTTTCATTGTGGACATTGTACGAATCTGTTTACCTTCTTCAATCAAAATATTCTGATTGATATTAGCAAAATTCTTCAGCACACCCACCGTTGCGTCACTCAGTTTCATCATTCAAACTCTCCACATATAACATAATAATACCGTAATGTAAAATTTTCATAAGGTCGGCACGGTTTCTTCCGTCCTTACGGCCGTATCTCTTGGCATACTTCATAATGTTACCCATGCAAAACCCTTCACCGTGGCCTGCATCAATAATCATATCTGTTGCTTGGTACTTGTCTGTTGAGTAATGTGCATTGTAAGTTGTGTTGATATACTCCAACAACTCTTTGCACGCCTTATCTTCATCAAATTTATATTTCATAACTATAATGGTATCATAGCTAATTGCCAATGTCAACCCCTGTAATGGAAGAAATTATTGATATACAATAAACGCCTGCTAAAAAGGTATTCATCAATATCAATGCTCTATCATTCCAACGTATCCCTACAAAGGCCCATCCCATAAAACAGAGAAGGCCGGCGAACAAATTAAAAGGTGATAATGATAAGGCGGTTAGGATGGCGCCGAGTATTCCAAACCCAGACGCCACCCATTTCACATACCAAGATAAGTCACCTGTTGGGGTAACCTTTTCTGTCATAATATTACTTGATTTCAATAATCTTGGGTTTCTTTTCCTCAGGAACGATGCGCTCTATTTCAACATAAAGCATACCATCTTCCATCTTGGCCCTTCGTACAACTGAATCATCAGCCATTGACCAGGTTCTGGTAAATTGCCGTTGAGAAATACCACGATGTACTAACTCACTATCATCCACCTTGGTATCTTTATTGATAGTTGACACCACCAAAGTACCTTCAATGACCCTGACTTCGATATCTTTCTTATCGTAACCAGCCAACGCAACTTCTACCTGCCACTTATTCTCATCCAACTTCCGGATGTTATAGGGCGGAAAATTTGCCGTTGTGTGTAATTGATAGTGGGAATTGAGTCTGTCAAAAAGACTATCAAATCCTACAAAGTGGGGGTCCAGGGCGGACCTATCAAATATGTTTGCTATTGCTCTGCTTGTAACCATTTTAAGTTACCTCCATTTCTGCAAGGTTAATATACAACAGAGAATCTTTCGACTTCTCTGTTACTATTTATAAGGATAACATAGTTTATGGGGTGTTGTCAACCCCTAATTGTAATAAAAATATCCTACGGTTCCTAGTACAAAAACCATACCTAAAACCTTAGGATAATACTCATAAAACCAGGCATAGGTTCTAAGGGCATGTAAATTACCATTTCGTTGGTGTAATTCTATGGCCTCTCTAAGTTGTGCTTTCATGGGGGGAGGAAAGGGTTTGCTAATCTGACACCAATCCTCATATTTTTGCAGTGGTTCCAAATTAGCATGTTTATATGCAACTTCGTAAACCTTCTGTGGTTCCCAGTCCTCAAGCCAACTTAAAATAGTAATAAAATCATTATCTTCCATTTGGCCAAAGGAAGGTTCCTTGTGAGGTAAACACCTTGAAAAGTAAGCAGCTAACACATCTAATAGTTTATATTTTCTTGGCAAGTCTTTTCGTCCTACGTTGTGATAATTTTCTATTCTTTCTACCCTTCTCTAAATGATACCTATCGGCTCGTTGAGTAAAAAGAATTCCTTCCAAATGGTCTAATTCATGTTGAATGATGCGGGAAGTAATACCACTAAATCTTTCCCCTTGAGGTTGACCATCAACATCATGCCATGACATAGTTAAGTTTTGTTTTCTCTTTATCTCCATAAACAAATCAGGAAAACTCAAACAACCTTCTACCATTTTAATCTCGCCCTGCATAAGAGACTTTACTACGGGGTTGAAATATGCTGTTTCAAACTCCTCAACACCCTCTGTTTCAAACCCACCCATGCCGATGACAATAACTCTAGCATCTATACCAACCTGACATGCAGCTAATCCAACTCCGCCAGCCTCTTTACGAATACGTTGCATCTCTGCCACCAATTCGTGAGGAGGCATAATAGGATTCTCAAAATCAAATGGTTGTAAAACCTTTTTGAGAATCGGATCTGTTTCTTTTACTAATTTCATACTTCCATCCTATCATATACTATTGAAAATGTCAACTGGTTAAATGGGTAAACTGTTGACGTTTTTCAAATCTAATTAAATTATCAAACTTATCTACAGACAAATCTGATTTATGTGAGATTATAAAAACATTCTCCTGACTTAGGGTATTCAAAATTTTCAAAAACTCATCAGTGCCCGCCGCATCTAAACTACTATCAAATATCTCATCCAATATCAATAGATTGGTGTTGGTACTATTTTTCATCTTAGCTACCTGTCTCCATGTAAACAACAACGCCAAGTCTATTCTCATCTTCTCACCTTCACTAAAATTTGCATAGCCAAACACATCACGATAACGTGACTTGATAGTTTCATTAAACTGTTCATCAAGCTCAAACTTAACTTGAAACTCCAGTGCTGATAGATAACTGTTAATCAATTTATTCATCACTGGTAAATATCGTTTAATAATTTTTGTCTTGATGCCAGCATCCTGCAACAAGTGTTTAGATATGGTTAAATAATTATTATTCTCCAGCAACTTATCTTTTTCTTTCTTTACTATCTGGAGTTCTTCTTCATAAATTTTCAGTTTAGTTTTATCTTCCACTAACTCTGTATCTATCTCTCGGAGTTCCTCTATCTGATTAAGTAAATCTTTATTATATTGATTTATAGCTTCAATAGATGTTTTTCGTTTAGCCACACCGACATACGACTCGTCCCTTACAGGTCGCCTCTTGTCAATAACTTTTAGGTGACTTTCATTCTTGCCTAGTTCCTCAGTCAGTTTGGTCAGACCACAAGTTTTTGACATCAACTGGTCGGTCAGCTGAAAGATATGTTTCTCTTTATAATGTTCTGACAGCGGTTGATGGCAGGTATGACATTCATCATTCTCTTGGAGAAACTTGATGTCCCTTTCAATACCTTGAGTACTCATCCGTATCTTGGTTTCCATCTGCATCAATTCACCTTTATTCTTTTGTAACTTCTCCCTTTGTGGTGCACTGACGGTATCATAATAATTAACCAAACCCTGTAGACGTTTTATTTCCTCGTCTAACTTCTCCATATCTTCTTTATTCTTCCCTATCTTTTTTAACAAAGCATCACCAGACATTTTACTTTTTTCTTTAATGTTGGTGATATGGGAAGTAGTCATATCTATTTTGGACTCTAACAACTCCGACTGGTGGGTTATCTCCTGTTGTCGTTCTTTGCTATCCTTAATACGTTGTTTCAATATTAAATTCATTAAAGAGAATATCTTAATGTCTAAAATTTCTTCCACCACCTCTCTACGAGCAGATGCTGTCAGTTGCATAAACGGAACAAACGATGATGACCCAAGTATAACAACCTGAGTAAATGAACGATAGTTTAGTTTAAGAATATTAGTCTCTAAATGTTTTTGGTAATCTCGGACACTGGCATCTTGGTTTAACATTTTACCATCAATATAAATCTCAAAACGATTCGGCCTAATACTTCGTATAATATGAAACTTCTTAGTACCAATATCAAAAAATACCTCTACCCTACAAGCCTTTTCATTTACTGAATTAACCAATTGATCCTTTTTAATATTACGAAATGGTTTACCAAACAAACCAAAAGTCAATGCATCTAATACAGTAGATTTACCTGCACCATTGTCCCCTATGACTAAGGTAGTATTGTGTTTATCTAACTCTACTTCTATGGGTGTGTTGCCTGTCGATAAAAAGTTTTGCCATAGCACTTTTCTAAATGTTATCATTAATCTAAACTCCAAGATACCCCAATACCAACAACACCGTTGGTAGAAGCATTCAAATTAAATGTAACACCATTCTTCCGTCTTACTATTCCCATAGCAGCAGTCTCTTGACCATTGTAATAACCCATACCTACTCCAAAGTATGTGCCTGTCTTCTCAGGGAACCTGATACTCTGAAACGCTGAGATACCTGCAATGCCCTTGGTGTTGGCAGTAATAGCCTTACCATACTGGCCGTGATGATGATTATTAAACCTTTTCTCTAATTCAGTCAACCTTTCATTTCCATTGAAGTCGTTTCCATCCTTACCGGTAGCACCTGTTGCTCCTGTGTTCCCCGTGGCCCCTGTGGCTCCGGTAGCACCCGTGGCACCAGTTGCTCCTGTAGCACCTGGTGTCAATTCAATTGCATCTAGTTCTGCCTGTGTTGCCATATCAAAATAAATCCTACTACCAGAGTGTGTTTGATAATGTCCCATCTCATCGATGTCTACGCTACCACTACTAGCACCATAGTTTATCTCATACACCTTACCATCTGCATCTATACCTATATAATTATTAGGGCCTGCTCGCAATATAGATGAAAATATTAATAATGTAAAACCAATTATAACTCTCACGCCAACCATTATATTATCTTAAAATATTATCATTCAACTTCACTTGCTTCTACATACAATGACTTTAACAATCTATTCAATTTATTTTTATCTAGTGCCTCACTTTCAATTTCATCCACATACTTCTCTAACATTGTCATGGTATCTTCAATGTCTTCTAACTCCTCATCAGCTATGGCATTTGGATTGAGGTCACTAAAATCTTCTACTATTTTTAAGTCAAGAAAATTACCTTCCGAATAACACTTTTGTACAAACCGGTCAAAATTATAAAAGTCATTTTTCTGTATGATGAATATTTTTACATAGCTACCAGCATACTCTGATAGGTCCATATTCATCATCTCATCACAACTATGACCGTCATCATAAAATATCTTTTTGAATAGACGATTGGGATTCTGATAAAATTCTAACTCTCTTGTCTCGGTGTCGAGTATATGAAAGCCTTTCTTAGTTCCATAATCTCCCCAATTCATTTCATACGGTGCACCAAGATATCTTATATGACCATCGTCTTGTTGTAGGTGATAATGACCTGAGTATACACGTTCATATCTTTTGAATAGTTCACGTTCTAGTCCGTGGTCACAATATAGGTTAGGCATTATCTCATTGCCATTCACCTCTAGGTGACCCATAACAAAATCTGCCTTGGCAGTTTGTATTTCGTTAATAGCTTCTATACGATGAGCAGGAGCAATCCAAGGAACAAACAAAACATTAAGGCCACCAATGTCGGTGACTGTTGGAATATCTTGATAAGTCGTGATGTTAGAGTATTCTTTGAGAACCAAACTGACCGAATTGACTTCGTTGGAGTTCTTGAAATAACAGTCATGGTTACCAACAAGCATATGAACAGGATAATTGTTATCAATACAGGGATCAAAGAACATCTCCTTGGCTAATGCCAAAGTATGGTAGTTAGAATACTTCCGCCTATCAAACACATCACCCAGATGCAATATTTGCTCAACGCCTTCCCTTCTACATATTGGGAAAAAAGATCCGTCGTAGAATCTCCGCTGGAACTCCGCAAAGGAAAGATTATCATTTTTCCCCCCATAATGGGTGTCTGTAATTATTGCTACTTTCATTCTTCATCGGCATGAAAGGTATACTTATCTATCATTTCTGCAAACTGTTGCTGGTATTTAGCATCATCGTCATGTTGTTGTAACACAATACGAGATTCTATATTAGATTCTTTAAGCAACTTTTCTTTTATAGATTGTTGCTTTTTTTCTTTTTGTATCCTACGAATAAACGCATAGTAAATAATCTGAGTAAAATAAGCAAATGGATTATTAGATTTTTCAGGATTAAATTTATCTATGTATTGTAAACAATTCTCAATACCATCAGAAATCATTTCTTCCCGATAGGTATAGTTAATAAAGTTGGGTCGGTATGATAGGTGATTAGCTATCTTTAGAATACACTCACCCAAATAATTAGTAATTCTGGGTGGTTCATCTCCCGATGCTTCCATTTCTTTTATTTTTTCTTGTCGTTCTACTATTGCAGCTAAAAATTCTTTATTATTAACATAATGTATGGGTGTTTTTTTTGTTCTTGCCATGAGAATTATCCTAAGGACCTTTTAGGCCACTTGTGAAATATAATCTCCAAACAATCCTGAAATAACTTCAATAGCTTCATCAAGATTATTTAGACGCCAAGAAGCATTGTGTTTGATAAGGGGATGATCCATTAAATAATTATCATCAGATACAATGATAAGTGGTTTCCTCAAACCAATGGCCCAACCAATCTCAATAATAGTGCCAATAGATGGGCGTCTATCATTAAGTTCTTTAGGAAGATAAGCCAATACTAAATCAGACGACTCAGTATCTAACCAGTTTTTAGTAGCAATAGCTCGTGGGTCAGACCACATCTTTACAACACTGCCTGCTTCCGAATATCGTTTACCCTTTTCTAGGGGTTCGCAACGCAAAGGAGATATACCCACAATGCCTGGTTCAAACTTTTCTTGACAATATACTCGCCATTCATTTGCTTCTTGGTAATCGCAGTCCGCAATGGGTCCCGCTAAATAAATATATTTTTTCATATTAATGACTCTTTTTACGTTTAGTCATCTATAAGTATATCATATTCTCTATAGGTTGTCAAGTCCTACGGCTTTCCAGTCTGCATCTTCCCAACCTGCATCTCTGTCTAGGTTTATAGCATGTGCTTTTACTAAGGAACCTATATCATTTACAAGGATCCTACCATTATCAGCATATCCCATAAGGAGTATGTCCCAAGGTATGCCTAGTCTACGGAGTTCTGACTCGGTTCTTTCTCTTACTGATTCTCGTCTGCCTGTAATAAGAATGATTTTGTGTCCCTGTGCCTCCCACTTTCTCATTCTTTCAAACACACCAGGTAGTATTTCGTGAGCCCTTTCAACGACAGCTTTATGTCCGTTGCCCATATACTTCACTATGGTCCCATCTATATCAATTATTAGAGTCTTCAAGTATCTTGTCCCTTTCCATCATTATGACGCCACGGTCTATGTCACACCATAGAGTTACCCCCACGCCCGGTTGAATGTGTGGGGATAACTCCCATTGTATTACTTCTAATACTGACATACATTCGTCAGCAGATTCATATTGGTCTATCAGGTTTTTCTCACATTCACCGTTGAGACATATCATAATCAACAAAAAAACCATATCCATTTTATCTATTTAGGTATATTGTGTAAACCTAACTCCCTTGATATATTTGGTACACAAGACCATGACGCTGCCCACTCTCCATCATATAATTCCAGATAATGTATAATAGAATCCATGCGGTGATAATGATTATCTTCACTCTCTTTAAGTTTAGACCAACCCCGGAATAATTCCACAGCATGAGCATTACATTCTTCCTTGGTAGTAAACGGAGCTACAGCAGACATTGCATGAACATCTGTTGTAGTGAGCAAAGAAAAAACCAATATATAAGTGGTTAACATTAAATTTTCTTACCAGTTTCCGGTCTATCTGGTATAGTATGTCCCAATGCAATATTGGCATCTCTAGCTTCTTGTTCCGTCAAACATTGAAACTCATGAAACTCTGCTAGCACATTTCCAATTGAGCCTTGTAGTTGCATAATAAGTGGTAAAGTATTACCTGCAATAAATGATTCACATTGTTGTTTATCATCAAAGGGCATTATAAATTGGGTCCAGCCTTGTAATGGGCTCAACCCCGTCGCCGCATTTAGTGTAATTAACGCAGAGACAAAAAACGCTGTAATTTCAGCAGCCATTTTATTTCCTCCTAAGGGTTGACAAATATTGAAAAGTATGGTATACTTAAAGAGCTACCTTTGAGGAAAACCAAATACCAGCTTAATGTAATGTACGTTTAGATCCAGATGTATTCATTTGGATCTCTGAATTATCTTCTTCAAACTCTACATTAATTTTATGAGAATCTTCCAGGTACTTAGCTACTTTGGATAAGTTATCCTTCATTTGTTCCATCATACTCTCCTCTGATTTATTTTCATTATCAGAGATTTCATGTCTAATCCTTTTACAAAACATTTTATAATAAAAGATTACTTCAGGAGCTAAGGTACCAAAAGATAGAATTCTATCCTTGTAAATTACATATGAAGAATCATTGCTATAATTAATCCACCTATGTAATCCCGTATGTTCTACTACATGCATTTCATCCTGATGCACTTGATGTTTCATTACCGACATAGGTAACTCTACCAATAAGGCATCATCATATTCTCTTAATACCTTACAAAATACATCATCACCATTAATAAGCTTAAGTATTTTATAAGGAGACTTTTCTTCCATCTTTTCCATATACTATTATTTATCTTTTTAATTTTATAGGAACTATCTCGTAATGGAACTCCTGTTCATTGTACAGCCTAACACGTTCCTTTAAATGTAAAAGTGTGTAGTTTTCCTTATTATTATACATCAAATTGTCGCTTATGTCAAAGATTTTGAGCATTTCCTTGTCTTTTGATACTCTTAACCCCCTGCCAATTGACTGTAAAACCCGGATTTGTGACTTATATGGGCTTGCTAATACAATATTATGCAATCTTTTGATGTTAATACCAGTGGAAAACGTACCATATGACGCAAATATAACACTATCTTTTTTACTGTTTTCTACCAACTCTCTTATCTCTTCCCGTTCTACAGCAGCAGTGCCACCATAGACCAAATAACATTCTTTATCAACTGTTGTTGCCAATGCATGTAGGGGTATCAAATGTTTTTCTATGTATTGAGCCAGTACTAACGAATTACCTTCTAGGGTAGAAATTAAATTAATAAGAAATAGGTTTCTACCTTCACTAGAAACGAGATAGTCCATCTCTTCCTGATAAGTTCTTTTAATTTTATTAGGTTTAGTGTGTTCTAATACAAGACATTTTATTTCTAGGTTAGATAAAACTTTTTTCTTTACTAGTTCTGACGTAGTGGTTACTTGGTCACATACTCCAAAAAGTCCTTCCAAAACTAAACGGTGAACTTCTTTACCATCTAAAGTACCCGTTAGCCCTATTCGGTATTTACAAGCATGAAGTTTGGTCATTATACCAGTTAAAGATTTTGCTTTAGCTAAATGAGCTTCATCTACAAACACTGTACCGAATTGTTCAAAATAACTCTTGGGCATCTTGTAAATAGATTGCCATGTAGATATAATTACATCTTTGGTAGAATCTTTTTCTTTGCCTGCGTATAACCTATGGCAATGGTCCTCTGGAAACCATCCATACTCTGAAAAATCTTTATACATCTGTTCAACTAAAGATGTAGTGGGTACAACTAAAAGAATTTTAATTTCTTGGAGTAAATAATATCTTATTAAAGCATAGATAACAAAAGACTTACCCGAACCCGTGGGTGAAAGAATAACACCCCTATCACGTTCGATAATATTATGTATAGCGTCTACTTGATAATCTCTGGCCCTAAACTTGCTTATACTATTAACAAACTTCCGAGTCAGTTTTTTGTCTACTTCTTTTGGTCTAAAGGTATCTTCGACTCTAACGACGTATCCTTGGTCCTGTAAAAATCTTTGGACATAAGGTAATAGTCCCGCATATATTTTACCAGTAGCAGGACTGAATAGACGTACACGACCATCCCACATACGATTTCGCACCGACGGCATAAATCTTGCATTTGGTACTTCGAAGGTAAAAAACTCCGATAACTCTTTACCAATCGACGGCTCACATTGGACTCTAAGATAGGCTTCGTTAAATTTTTCAATCGTTACTTCATTCACCGTGCAAAAACTGTTTCCAAGCAATGGTGTTCTTGATATTCCAGTTCCTATTATTAATCTCTCTCAATATTCTTTCTAAGTAATTTACTACGGTCTTTACATATTCTACTTTCTTTCCAAGTTCTTGCATGTCTTCATCGGCATCAATGTATATACCGACATCGGTCTTGAGAACTTTTAAATCAAAGGGCTTGGCTGCATAAACTTCCGCAGGAGATTTTCCAGTATAATATTCCCATTTATCACGATAGAGTATTTTACTATCGTCTTGTAATTTTTTAAGTTGAAGTGAATATTTTGTATAATATTTAAGATACTTGTTATGCAATTGAGGAGTCCTAATAGACTCCATATCCAATTCAGTATCATCAATTTTTAAATCTTTATCAACTAAAAGCTGTAACTCACCAAAATCCATTATATAATTCCCTCAGAGAGAGATGGTCAGAGGTCGAATCTTCCTTGCTGTAGGTTTCTATATTTCTTCGATTCTATAGGTAGTTAGAAGATAAAATACCTTTATCATTCAACTTGACCATCTCATTTTTATTTATCACTTATACAGTCTTTATATCAAACCAAGTATAAGCAAATGAAACATCACACATCGCATATGAAATATCTGTTTCTGCTTGACTATATTCAACACTACCCAAACTGACCGGAAATGCTTCATATATATGAACTTCCGCTGCAGCATTATTCTTAGAACTTAAAATAGTTAGCACTATATCCGTATATAAATCCCTATCATTAATTTTATAATATACTCCATCCTCAGGATTACGTTTGTTAGAATTCGCACCCCTATTCATATTGTCTGGTCTATCTGTTCTATTGAATTGTTGTTTGGCACTAAAAGGAAACCCTATATTCATTACCCAGTTATACATTTCCATATAATTGGCTAATGATTCGTCAACAATAAAAGTGCAATTGAAATTATCATATTGCATTTTATCTCCAACAATTGCTACATCCACAAAGGGTGTATATTGGTCGGCCCGACCCAAAGTACACCCAGGAATATTAGCTCTTGTTACAAACCATTCAGTAGTAGGAAAAATAGGAAAATATATTTTAAATTGATTACTTTGTGAATAATCAAATACTGTGGGTTGCCTATTATCTGCCGCAACAGTGCCGGTAACAGCAGGAGAGCTGGTAGAACCCCCAACCTCTCCTGCTCTACTATCAGTAGCTGCCACTACGCAGCCCAACCAGCGCCAGTAGCATTATTAACTATTTTATGAAATTCAATTACGATAGTTCCAACTGCTGCCGCAGCATTTGTTAAGGCCACGTCACCAGCAGCAGCTCCAGCCGGTGCGACTGCATGAACAATCGCTGGTTGACCAGGTTGATAACCATATTCACCACTGTTATTTAAAGCGAAAACAAAAGCATCCGCAGGGGTAGTTCCTGACCAAACTAGGGTTGCGGTATTTGTAATAGCCGCAGGCGCCAATGACCAAAATATTTTGGCTATGTTTACTAAACTTCCCGTTTGCCATCCTACCAAATCAGAAACATTTAGTATTTCTGCTGAACTATTTGTACTGCTGACCTGTACTTTGACTGTAGTTCTGTATCTAGTATCAGCAAGTGTATGTAATGAAACTGCCATGATTTTTTCTCCTTATTGTGGGGCTGGAGTCTACTCTCCCCCTTTTACAATGACTCCTCTTCATTACTATTTATGCGACTTTCTTGGGTTCGTTTACCTTTTCATCTATGTCCCAGAAGTCCTCTGGACCTCGGAGACCATGTTTGTATTCGTAATATGTTTTTCGGGTGATACACTGGCATTTGTAATCGTGATGTACACAACCACGGGTATACCTATGGATAGGTCTTTTTAGCATTTTAGCATCCTCTTTGAGTAGACGGATGCGAAGTAATATATAAGAAAGGAGAGAGGAATCGGGGGACATATGTTGACCATATGCCCGAAACATTTTAGAGGGTACGCCTTGTCAATAGTACATACATCCTAAAATACTATTTAGTAAAAAAAGATCCTATAGATAAAAAAATCCCCGCCGAAGCGGGGATCTAATTTACTTCTTCATAGTTCTTAGACTATTTAAATCAACTACATTACATCAGATTATTAATCTGTACACGACGGTAGTAGACATTTGAGTCCCGAGCACCGGCACCATTAGTGGCGGCATCGAGCTGTGCAAATGGATTTACCTGCATACCATAACGAGTCTTAAAACCAATCTTGGGCTGGAAGGAATTCTCGCCAACCGCACGGACCATCTGGAGCGGTACATATGGGCAGTAGAAAAGACCTGCATCATATGGGGATGAACCCTTATAACCAACACAGTAGTACTGCGCCGCAGTTGCACCTGAACCTGTGTAAGGAACTTGCATGTTCATGTATGGATCAACATACACTTTAAAGCGACCATTCAATACACCAGCGAAGGTATTACCTGCTGAGTCTACGTCTAGATTAGTTGACATAGCGGGAGCATAATCCATCATGCCTGCCATGACGAATGCGGAAGCAACGTCTGCTGAACAGATGATAATATTACCCTTACCACGTCGAGTATCACGAGCAACTACGTTTGCATCACGCTCAATAGCAAACATCATGCCTTTGAAGCGTTCAACAGACCAACGACCATTAGAGTCAGTATCTAAATCAAAGATACCGGCCGTTGTGGTGTTCGTTTGTGCACCCTGTTTGGAATTTGAATAAATTGTACGAATAACCTCACGGTTAATTTCTGCCAAAATTTCAGCACTAAGAATATTAGCTAACTCAGTCTCGGCATCCAGACCATGAATGGCCTTGAGGTCTTGAGCAAGTTCCATAGTATACTCAGCTTTGAGCGCCCGTGTCTTTGCAGTTACGGTTGCCTTTTCAATACTAAAAGCCATCTCAGCAAAAGCATTACCTGAACTATCGCCCAATGCTTCGCCTGCGGTTGTCGTCATACCAGTACCTGTGGTAAACGTAGCAGCTGACAATGCTTTAAGCACTTGGTCGCCAAGTTGTGTGCCTGTGCCTGCGAAACCAGTATCGGCCGCATTAAACAGAGCTTCTGTACCGCTTTGTGAAGTATAATGTGCCTTCATTGCAAAGATTAGACCAGTAGGTCCAGTCATTGGCTGTACGCCGCAGACATCATATGCAATCAAGGAAGGCATCGCACGACGAACTAGTGAAATTAGGATTGGATCCCAATTTGCTACTTGTGCGCCCGTTGAGTTAGCAGGTGCTGCTTCAGAAAGGAAAGATGCATCTTCTCTCATAGCCTTTTCTTGGTTTTCTAAAATTACAGTTGTAACGGCCCGACGATAAGCATCCTTAATCTCTGGGAGGTCAGGATGCCCTAGCACTGGCTGCCACTTTTCCTGTAAGTGTTCCGTTTGAAACATTGTTTATTTTCTCCCTATATTTGTAATAAACTATTGTGTTTCATGGCCACGATTTGACTCCATACCAAAAGGCTTGGATCGTCTAATAGCGGTCATGTAAGCAGCCATTGTGTCGGATACATCTAAATCGTTTTCCGTTTCCAGCGGTGCTGCTGTGTCATCGTTTTGAAGTGTTTGAACTTTTGGAAAATATGATTCTTTAATCGTTTCGACTTTCTCACGAAAATCTGCTTCGGTCTCATACTCAACATTTTCTGTTAGTCCAGCAAACTTCTCAACTTCGGTATCAGCTAAATCGGAAGCGACATCACTTAAAATTTCGCTCTTTTTTAACTCTGCCACTTCCTGGGATAGTCTAACATTACTTTCTAGGGTTTCATTCAACTTGCCTTCTAGCTCACCAACCTTCTCGGCGGCGGCATCAAGCATATCAAACTGTTCCGTAGGAATAGCAATATTATGTTCTTCAAAAAGTGTTTTTAGGCCTGTAATAAATCCCTCTGCGATTTCAGTCTTCATTTTATGTTCGACTGCCATCTCGTTGGTCTTCATCCATTCCTCAACAACATAGGAGAGATAACCGTCAACTTTCTCGGTCATATCTTCCTTAGCGTTCTCAAAAGCTTGTGCATATGCTTCTTCGTATTCTTCTTCGATTCTTTCTAGCTCTGAACGAATTTTTGCTTTAACAGCTGCTTCAAAAATGATAGCGGCCTTTTGCTTGAATTCAACAGTAAGTCCTGATGCTGATTCTTCCTCATCATCACCACCTTCAGTAAGAGCCTTAACATCATCGGAGAAGTCCATAGCAGCAATACGCTCATCTATAGTAATTTCTTCACTATCTTCCTCGTCATCACCACCAAGAGAAACTTCCTCTTGTTTGGCTGACGCATCAGACGGGAATCCTTTACCACCGGGTGCACCAGGAGGTGTAGCCCGTTTAGCTTTCTTAGAAGCTTCTTTGCCTGGATCAGACGGAGCCTTTGGTGAAACCACTGCTGGGCCCATGTCCTCCACTTCATCCTGACCATCCATGTGTTGCATCGGCATGGCGGGTTCGGCATGTAGCGTGGGGGCGTTAGCAGGTTCTTCTACCAATTGTTCGTCCTCATCGACAAAGACATCTTCAGCAATAGCTTCTAATTCTTTGTTGATGTCTGTCATATTGGATAAACTCCCTAATTAGGTTTCTTGTTTTATTTATCAAAGTTATAACTTAGACATGAAATTTGAGAATATTCTTATATTCTTATCTTCATTATCTCTTTGTTTTTGGTCTAATAACTTTTTATACTTAGCGATTTCGACCTCTTTTACAACGCCATTCTCCCACACCCACTCTTTACCTTCCATAATACCTTCTACGAAAGCATTAGGAGCAGATGGATCTGCGACAATATCGGCTGCAGTTGCTAAGTAAAAATCATCCTTAACAATTTGCATATTTCTTTTTGGCTCTAATGAACCCATACCTCTTGATGAAACGCCCAGTTTGGCACCTTCATCAATAAGATTTTTTACTATTTTACCGTAAGGAGTGTCCATAATCTTTGCTTCACCGATAAAGTTTTTACCTTCTGGTGTTAGCTTTGTAATCATGTGTGACACACGCTCTAAATTTACTGTAGGACCATCAGGATGGCCTAACTCTCCGAAAGCACGTTTCTGTTTAACATACTCTTTATTATATCTTTTTACTTCATTTTCCAAAACCGTTTGCGGATACATGCGGCCATTTCTATTTTTAATTTCGGCTTGCATGAAGACGCCACGAATTTTATAATTCTTTTTTCCGTCTTCTGTAGCTTCACAAATTAATTCAACATCATCAACGTGTTCAGATATTAATTTCATTCTTCTTCCTCAGATTCCTCTGGAACTTCTGGTGCATCTGCTACCAGTTCGGGCGCTTCTTCTGGCTCTTCAAAAGCTTCAGGCGCCTCAGCATCACCAAAAACTTGATGTGCTAAATTTAGTTTGGCATTTTCCCAATCAGCGTCACGCTTAGCCTGCACTGCTTGTAAAAATTCATCGCCAGCTGTATTGAGGTCACCGGCTACTACAGCATCAACAAAACCTTTACTCATAATATAATCCTCTTTCTATATTTATAACTTTTTTAAACTTCAGGTGCCATATCATCGTAATCATCATATGGATCCTGTTCTACACCTCTACTTGGATCTCCAAATCCTCCTTCAGGACCTCCTAAACCAAGGCCTGCTTTACTATCTATTTCTCCAGTTTTCTTTTCATCTGCTATTTGTTTATCAATAGCTGCGATATCGAGGTCAGTTTGTTTCAATACTCTCCTACGCACCCATTCTTTAGAAAAATATGTTCCAATATATTCAGTTAATGTACCTAACTGTTCAATACGACCGGATAAAATTTCTGCATCTTTAATTTCATGGAAATGATTATCGTCATTAAAATCATAAACAAGGGACTCTTTCATAGCATCCCAATCATCAACCGTCATAATACCTTTCAGTATTAATTGAGTCTTTAAGAGGGTTGTAAATAGTCCCGCAAATCGTTTTCGTAGTTTTTGAATAAACTTACTAAATTTTATTTCATCCCGTTGAATCTCAGAAGCTCTACCCATATTAAATCCGCTATCTGTTAAAAGACGAGAAACGGGAATGTTTAGCGAGCGATAAAGTTTTTCTTGAAAGTATGTTACATCTTGCATCTCACCAAGATTTTGTCCACCAGGCAATGTTGTAATCTCTGTACCTCTACCACCTTCTCTGCGTGGTAACCAAAAGTCTTCCAACATTGACATTTGATTTCTGTCATCTTTTATTTCACCTGTAGATCCATCATACACAACCTTA
>VTLG01012391.1_pt1 | contig 19814 bp, 17 predicted proteins | sample 4694571 | NCBI WGS metagenome assembly VTLG01 (sample SAMN12604809, study PRJNA352737) | marine metagenome | biome: ENVO:00000447; feature: ENVO:00000209|ENVO:00000569|ENVO:01000036; material: ENVO:00002151; isolation source: viral sequences binned using virsorter ... | reverse complement strand
GATAATTTATCTAGACCAGAGATAGAAGCTTTCAATGAAGCAACAAACACAATGTCTGGACCACAACTTAGTATGATGGTACAAGGACTATATACTAGATACCAAAACGCTATGGGAGTTGAACCAACCTTATACTCTGGAAGACCTGCTTCTAGTGGACCTACACCTTACAGGTCAACAGCAGAAGTAGTAGCTGCTATGTCTGACCCTCGTTGGGAGAAAGACGTATCTTACACAGAAAATGTAAAGGCACGTTTAGTGGGTTCTAATGTATTTGGCTAATGGCTAAGTTATGTGCCAGAGGTAAAGCAGCAGCGAAGCGTAAGTTCAAGGTCTATCCTTCTGCTTACGCTAATGCTTATGCTGTTAAAGTTTGCAAAGGACAAGTAGCTGTTGGTGGTAAGAAAAGAGTTGCTAGTGGCTACACAAGAAAATCATTAAGAGTTGCGTAATGGCAAAGCTAACACCTAAACAGATAGTTACTCTCAATAAACATTCAAAGCATCATTCCAAGAAACACATGGATTTGATGAAGAAACTTATGCGTGAAGGTAAAACATTTAATGCTGCACATACAGCAGCACAAAAAGAAGTAGGCAAATGATTTTTAAAGCAACTCATTTATTTTCAGCAAACGGAGTAACAAAACCTTATGCTCCTGTTATGTGTTTAAAAAAATTTGATGATTCAAATTGTTACGAAGTAATGATAGAAAATGGTAATACATTTTATGCAAATGAATTTCAACTTGAAAAATTAAAATGAGTTTACGCAGATGGTTTAAGGAAGAATGGGTAGATGTTAAAACAGGCAAACCTTGTGGTCGGCAAAAAGGAGAGAAGCGTAAGGGCTACCCTGCTTGCAGACCTTCAAAAAGAATTAGTAAAGATACACCAAAGACTACAAAAGAAATGAGTAGTACAGAGAAGAGAAGATTTAAAGCAAGTAAGACCAGTTCAAGAAAGATAGCTTACCAGCACAGACGTAAGAAAAATAATCGCAATAGTTTAAAGATTGCATAAAGGTGTTATATTTTAAATAGCTTACATTTTTTATGTCTAAGGGTGTATCAATGACTAAGGCAGATAAAGACCCCACAGGTGGTCTTACTGCTAGAGGTCGGAGAAAATACAACCGAGCAACAGGTGGAAACTTGCAAGCTCCTGTTACTAAAAAGACAGGTCTTTCTCCTAGACAGAAAGCAAGAAGAAAATCTTTTTGTGCAAGAATGTCTAAAGTAAAAGGACCATTAAAAAAAGATGGCAAGCTAACTCGCAAAGCTCTTGCACTACGCAAGTGGAATTGTGGGTCTGTATAAATTAACAAAGTAGAAATCTAAATATCCTTGTGCCTGATGCGTCAGATACCACTTGAGAGAAAGGATTGAAACGAAGTTAGTTTCTCAAATTTGTAAACATTAATCAAGGAGTTTTCCTATGGCTAACGCCACAGTATCTCGTCTTGGTTTGGTCAACAATACAGGAACAGACTTTGATGCTCTGTTTCTGAAAGTGTTTTCTGGTGAAGTGCTTACAGCTTTTGCTAGAAACAATATCTTTAACGAGCAACTTCATTCAGTTCGTACTATCACAAGTGGTAAGTCAGCACAGTTTCCAGTATTAGGAACTGCTACTGCTGCATACCATACAGTAGGAACTCCTCTTGTTGGTGCTAACCAAATCAAGGCAAACGAAAAGATTATCAACATTGATGATCTTCTAATTGCACAGAGTTTCATTGCTAACATTGATGAACTCAAGAATCATTATGACGTAAGAGCTACTTACGCTGATGAATTAGGTAAGGCTCTAGCTCGTACATACGATCAAAACGTAGCCAAGCAAATAGCTAATGCGAGTCGTGCTTCTACTAACCTTAGTGGTGGTAATGGTGGTCTTGTATTAACACTTGCTAATGGTAATACAGCTTCAGCAAACGTCACAGGTGATGAGATAGCAGCAGCTATCTATGACATTGCACAGACATTTGATGAAAGAGACATTCCTCCAACAGATCGTTTCTGTGTACTACCACCTGCTGAGTACTACAAACTTGCTGAGTCTGCTACAAGAACTGTAGACGTTGACTTCAACCCACAGGGTAATGGTTCGTTTGCTTCTGGTAAGGTACAACAAGTTGCTGGCATACCAATCATGATGTCAAACAACGTACCTCAAAGTAACGTATCTTCTAACCCAAGTGGTGCGAACAACACTTACTCAGGTGACGATAGTAAGACAATCGGTTTAGTATTCCATAAGTCTGCTGTTGGTACAGTAAAACTAATGGATATGACAACTGAAATCTCTGGTTCAGATTATGGTATAATGTATCAAGGAACCTTAATGGTTGCTAAGTATGCGTTAGGTCATGGCATCTTAAGACCAGAATGTGCAGCTACTATTAAGCTATCTGCTTCTTAATTTCAATTTATAGGGTATCTTATTATTAGATACCCTTTTTTTATACCCATGTATCATTCATCAAAGAAGAAAAAAAAGAAAAAGAAAAAGGGTGGGAGGGATTCACTCAAAATAAAAAAAAAGGGGTACTAAATAATGGCTGTAGCTGCAACCACTGAGCTTGAAGCAATCAACATTATGCTTGCTGCAATAGGAGAAGCACCAGTAAACTCTCTTACTGGTTTATTACCTGTTGATGCTCGTACTGCTCAAAACACTTTGACAGAAATAAATAAAGAAGTTCAATCAGAAGGTTGGTCTTTTAATACTGAAATAGATGTAACTCTTACAAGAGATGGATCTAATCAGATAAGCTTACCAGCAAATGTATTGAGAGTAGATGCAAATATACATCAACACCCAACAATAGATCCTATACAACGTGGGCTAAAACTATACGATAGACAGAATAATAAGTATGAATTTGATGAAGACTTGATTTGTACTGTTGTTTATTTTAGAGAGTTTAATGAAATAACAGAACAAGCAAGAAGGTATATTAACATCAAAGCTGCAAGAGTATTTGTTGACAGATTAATAGGAGATCAAGGTTTAAGAACCTATACTCAAGAAGATGAAACCAGAGCTAGAGCTATACTTACAGAATCAGACTATGCAAATGCAGACCATAACTTACTAAGAGGAGATCCTTCTCTAACCAGTATCTTCGATACTTATAATCCTTCTAGTGCATTAATTAGATAACTATGCCTGTTATATCAAGAGCTATACCTACATTATTAAGAGGTATATCTCAATCATCTGACTCACTTAAACAGCCAGATCATGCTGATATACAAGACAATGCTGACAGCAACCCTGTTCTTGGTCTTACAAAACGTAGTGGATTTCAGTTTTTAACAGCATTACAATCTTCAACTCTTGGTAATGTTCACATACAAACTATAAATAGAGATACAAACGAAAGATATGTAGCAATATTCAGTAATGGGAATGTAAGAGTTTTTGAATTAGATGGCACAGAACTAACAGTAAATAAGCCTAATGGCACTAACTACTTAAATACTTCTACTCCTAGAAGTGTAATGAAGACAGTTACTATTGCTGACTTTACTTTTGTTGTTAATACAAGTATTCAAACTGCTATGGATACAACTCTTAGCGGTGGTACTGGCACAAAAGCAATTATATTTATTACTCAAGCAACAGCAAAAACAACTTACTCAGTGACTATAGATGGAGTAACAGTTACAGATAACACAGATGGAGACTCTACTTTAAGTACAAGTACAATAGCTGCTGACCTTAAGTCAGGTTTAGATTCTGGTCTTACTGGTTTCACTATCGTAAGAAATGGTCCTGTTTTATATGTAAGAAAAAATGATAACTCAAACTTTTCTATAGATGGTACTGATACTCAAGGTGATACTAAGATGACTATAGTTAAAGACTCTATTCAAAGATTTAGTGACTTACCAGTAGTTGCACCTCATGGTTATGTAGTAGAAGTAAAGGGAGATGAAGGTACAAACTTTGATAATTACTACGTTAAGTTTGTAGGCAATAACACTACAACAGATGGAGTATTAGAAGAAGGGCAATGGGAAGAAACTGTAGAAGCAGGTATTCAATTTAAGTTTGACTATACAACAATGCCACACGTTTTGATACGTCAAGCTGATGGTAATTTTAGATTTGCAAGAGTAAATGGTGCTGATTATGTAGTATCTGGCGAAACATATACATTACCAAAATGGGGAGAACGAACTGTAGGTGATTTGGATTCTGCACCTGATCCTTCTTTTATTGGTAATAAAATTAATAACGTATTCTTTTTTAGAAACAGACTTGGATTTCTTGCAGGTGATAACGTAGTTCTTTCAAGAGTATCAGAGTTTTTTAATTTCTTTCCAGAAACAGTTTTATCAGTTTTAGATAATGAACCTATTGACGTAGCTGCATCTCATACAAAAGTTGCAATCTTAAGAAGTGCAGTAACTATGGGAGAAAAACTTATATTATTTTCTGACCAATCACAATTTGTTTTGACAAGTTCAGCAGATAACTTAACACCTCAAACAGCTAACGTCATAGTCGTAACTGAATTTGAAAGTAGTGCAGCAGCACAGCCTGTAGGTTCTGGATCTTCTATTTATTTTTTAACTCAAAAAGGTTCTTTTGCTGGTATTAGAGAATATATACTTGCAGGTGAATCACAGATAAAAGATGCGGCCAACGTCACTATTCATGTACCAAGACTTATACCAAGTAATATTTTTAAAATGGCGGTATCTAGTAACCAAGATATTCTTATCTTATTAGGTACAGATAATCCTAATAAGTTATTTGTATATAGATGGCTGTATGGTGCTGATGGTAATAAAGCTTTGAGTGCTTGGTTTACTTTTACAATCAATTCAAACAGATCAATATTAAATATAGATTTTATTGGTACAGATTTATTTGCTGTTATAGAAGAAGCTAACAAAGTAACACTAGAGAAGATACCTTTTGAAACTGATTTCAGAGAAACTAATGCTAGTTTTGAATATCATCTAGATCATAAAGTTACTGAAGCGACTACAGGAGTATCAGTATCTTATAGCTCTGGTACTGGTCTATCTACTTTTACAGTTCCATATAGATTAAGAGCAAAGATGAATATTGTTGGTAGATATTTAAGTAGTGGAGAAACAAGCACTTTTGTAGATGCTCAAGGCAATACAAAAACTCTTACATCAGGACAAGTCATTACAACATCTAACACTACTAATGGTTCGACTTCTACAATTACTGCTACAGGAGATTTTAGAAATAGTAAATTTATTATTGGTGAACCTTATGAAATGCACTATAGATTTAGTAAACAAAGACTAACAGAACAAGGTGCTGGTTCTCCTGAGTATGTAGGAGGTCGATTACAAATACATCATTTTTATATTAAATACGAAGATGCTGGATTTTTTAAAGTAGAAGTAACACCTGAGAACAGAGATACAAGTACACATAAATTTACTGGTCGTTTGCTTGGTTCTGCTTCTGCTACGATTGGTGAAATAAATTTAGATACTGGCACATTTAAAGTACCTATAATGAGTAAGTCTGACAGAGTAGATATAGATATAAAAAACAATACATTCTTACCTACACGTTTAGCTAGTGCAGAATATGAAGGTACATTTCATATAAGAAGTAGAAGACTATAGTGGGATATTTAAGAAAGTCAAAGCTAGAAGATTTTAAGTTTGTTGTAGAAAACATGAGAGAGATGGATAGACTTGAAACTTACTATCAAACAGACATGACCCCAGAAGATGCTCTTAGTGTTACTTTCTTAGGTAGTCAAATCAATATGACTATTGCTTCTGATGATGATGAACCTATTGGTTTATGTGGTGTTTTTAAAGATGGTTGTATATGGTGTATTGCTACAGATGAACTGTTTGATAATAAAAAATATAGAATACAATTAATAAGACAAGGCAGAGAATGGGTTGATAAACTACTTGAGTCTTATAAAATACTTTATAATTATGTATATGCAGAAAACACTTCTGCTATAAAATGGTTAAAAGCTCTTGGGTTTACATTTGTAAATTTACATGAGAGCTATGGTCAACAAAAAAAACCTTTTTACGAATTTTTGAGGATTGCCTAGATGTGTGTTGGTGCTGCATTATTAGGAGGTGTTAATACCGCAGGTGCAGCGTTAGCATTTAATGTTGGTTTGGGTCTTACTGTAGCCAATGCTTTTACTCAAAGGGCTGCTGCCAAAAGTGCAGCTAATCAAACTTATAATCAAGCATTACTAGCTAACCAATCAGCAGAAGATGATAAAAGAAGAAAACAAGCAGCACTAGCAGAACAAAAACGAGCTAAAGAAGTACAAGACGCACAAAATATATTTGCTAAAAACATAGAAGCTTTAAGAGCTAATAGAGCTATAATTGCATCAGAACGTGCAGGTACAACTATAGGATTATTATTGATGGATAATGAAAGACAAGCTGCTAATTACAGAGAATCAATAAATCAATCATTAGAATCATTTAGAAGACAATACGATAGAAATATACTTGAAACAGAAGCACAGTTTCAAAATAGAAGAAATGATTTACAAAGTAATATCAATCAAGCATATAATCAAATACCTACTCTAGGACAGACTTTATTAAATATAGGCACAGGTGCTTTAAATCAGTATGCCTTACTTAGTTAATTATGAGTAGCAGTTTTCAATCTACCGCAGCAACAAATATTTACGATAGTCCTGTAAATACTTTTGTTCGACCTGTAAGGGTTTTACCCAAGACAGGTATTATGGATTTGGCAGAAACTTTAGCTTCTATAAATACTAATTTAAGACCTTTTTTAAATCAAGAAATAACTAAAGGGGTAGAGAAAGAAAAGAGAAGAGCTACTAAAGATAGGATTTTTGCTGAAATAAATGGTGGAGAGGTTGCAAAACTATCTAATGACATAAGAAAAAAAGATGGAAATGACGCAGCAAGAAAAATTATTGGTGGTAGTAGGGTATATAGACAACAATATGAAAAGGCAGGGGTGCAGTTAGAAGCACTTAAATTTAAAGGTAATTTTGAAAATGCTTATGATGCTGCAAGAATAGATACAGGTAAAGTAGATAGCAATGGACAACCTATATTTAAGTTTTTAAGAGAGTTTTCTAGCGACTCAGATGAATTTAAGGATTGGAGACAAAACTATTTAAACAAATCACTACAAACATTTACAGATGAAGGAATAGATCCAGATATTGTAGATGAATTTTTTATACCAACTGTTCAAGAAGAATTATTTAATATTACAAATTATGCTACTGAAAAAAATCAAGCTTTTAATTTTTCAAAATTACAAAACAAAGTACCAGAAGTTTTAGATAGTGCAGCAACTTTTTTTGTTCAAGGTAAAGATGAAGAAGGCGGTAAAGTAATTGCAGGTTTTTTACAAGATTTTTATAACGCAGGTATCACAGGAGAAGATGCAAATAAGATGTATAAACAAATTGTTAAAGGTGCTTTTAATAAAGCTAGGTTGTTAGTAGACCCTACAAAAGAAAAAAGCTTTCAACTTGCAGAAGATTTTGCAGATAGGATTTTAAGATCAATACCTTATGGAGATAAAGACTTAACTACTCATAGTACATATTTAGATGAAGCAGCAAAGTTTGATTCAGAGTATACAGACTTAGCACTTAAAAAACTAAGAAATGCACCAAAGCTACAAGCTGAAAGAAACAAACTAACGATAAAAACAAGATGGAAAGATTTTAATTCTATAGAAATTACAGAAGAAATGACACCAGATCAAATAACACAAATACAACAACAAAAACAAACAAGATACAAAGAGTTACTTAACGACCCTTTGTTTGGCGGCGAAGAAGAACAGAAATATATACAGCAGTTAGGAGAGTCAGATAATTACAATCTTTTAAATGAAATCATACCTGCTATGGAAAACAAAATTAGTCTTGGTGTTTTTGATGGATATGACGAAGTTTTAGAAAAAGAGATAGCACATATAGAAATGAATCATGCAACATTAGATGATGAAGCAGTTAAAGCAATAAAACAATTAAAAACTTTTGCAAGAAACAGTAAAGGTTTAGGAGAGAAAGTAGAAACAAGTAAAAATAAAATTATGAAGATTGTAAATGATAACTTAGGTACAAGTACAAAAGCTAGTTTCTTTAGTCTAGGTAAAGGTAAAGGTGATTTTCAAACATCTACTAAAATTAATTTTGAAGTACAAAAACAAGTAACAAAATATTTTAAAGATTACATAAAAGAAAATAACAGATTGCCTTCAAGTTTAGAAGTACAAAAAATGGAAGAGCAATTTACAATACAATCTTTAGGAGCCAATAACATAGAAGGCTTTAAGGAAATGGCAAAACAACAATACCCTGATACAATCAATCCATTTTTACCTTTACCCGAACCAGTTAATCTAAAAAGAACAGTACCAGATGGAAGCTTTGGTATAGGTTCAAAAAAAGATGATGACTTTACAAACAAAGCAGAAACAGGAAGCGTTGATAGCGGTAAGGATAATAACTTCTTAGAAAGTGGTATGAACTTTGAAGGTGGTGCATTTACCCCATCTACCCCAGAAGATGAAGCAAGAGAACGCAAACTAAATCAAACAGAAAAATTAGATGAAATATTAAAAGGAATAGATAAAAAGAAAAAAATACCACAAGCTAAGATAAATGAAATGTTGTTAGCTGTTGGTTTTAAACCAGAAGAAGCAAAAATTATGGCTGCTGTAGCTATGGCAGAGTCAGCAGGTGACCCTATGATTGATACTGTAAAGTCTGGTTTAGACCCAGAAAAGAAAAATGAATTTTCTATAGGTCTTTTTCAACTAAATATGATTGATGCGTTTTTAGAAGAAAGATTGAAATTATTTGGGATAGAATCGACAGATGAATTATATGACCCTATTGTTAATGTAATAGCAGCTAAACGTCTATACGATCAACAAGGGTTTGGTGCTTGGAGTGCTTACAAAAACAACTCCTATAAAAAGTTTTTAACTGACTAACATGACAGACTCTAATCTACAAAATACAGTACCAGAAGGAGCTTTTGGTATTGGGTCTAAAAAAACTGATGACTTCACAGAAAATGAAAAACTAAGAAACTTTGGCATAAAAGATATACCTAAAGCTTTATATGAACAGTTAAAAAAGAACTCAGGTGCAATCGTTTTACCAAATCAAATTACAGAAGAAACTATAAAACAAGCTGCTAAGACTCAAGATGAATTTTTAAAACCAAGATCAGAAGAAGAAACTACTGCCTTAAGAGCTGCCGCAGCAGGTATTGTTGATATACCAAATGAAATAAAACATATAAGTGATTATTTACAAGGTAATCCTTATGACCCAAATGAATTGATTGATCTTAAGGCTTTAGGTCTTGAAAAAGAAGGGGATATGGATAATGCAGCCTATCAAATATTTAAGTTTGGTTCTGGATTTTTGATACCCTATGCAGGTTTTAATAAAGCTTTAAAAGGTATAAAAGGTATAAAGGCATTACAAGGTATAAAAAATTATGACAAAATTGCTACTGGTGCTAGATGGTTTACAGCAGGTGGCGCAGCAGATTTTGTTGGTATAGATGCTTATGACGAGAACTTGTTTAACTTTCTTGCTGACATAGAAAGTCCTGTAGTAAATAATAGATTTGTAAGACCTATAGTTGAATATTTATCTGCACCCGAAAGACCAGAAGAAGGAGATGAAAGTAATTTTGGAGAAGCAAAACTTAAGCAGTTTTTAACAGGTACAGTTTTTGGAGAGACTATTGGAATTACAGGATTAGCAGCAACTAAAGGTTTACCTAAATTAAAAAGTGTATTAGAACCTTACGCTATAAGGTTGATTGATGACGTTACAGGTGGTCCTAATATATTAAATCCAGAACAGATGGCTAATAGAACTATTCAGCTATTGAAAGATATAAAAAATGACCCGACTAGATTAGAGTTTGCCAAGAAACAGATTGCAAGATTAAAAAAAGCAACTCTTGTAGGTAGTGAAGAATTTTCAGATGAATTTACAAAAGTATTAGATGACTTACCTAAGTTTGATGAAGTAGCACCAAAAACAAAAGTAACGAAAAAAACTAAAACAAAAGCTACTGATCTACCTTTACAGCAATCAAAACCTAATCCTAAAATTTGGAATGATGTAGAAAGTATTACTGATGATACATGGAAAGCTACAGGTAAAGTATTAAATAGAATTGTTATACCTGATGATTTTTCAGTAGAAGCTGCAAGTGCTTTGGGATATGATGAACTGCTACCTAAAGTAATTCAAATAGCAAAAAAGATTAGCCCGAATGACCCAGAAAAACACATGAGGGTTATCTATCTTGGTGCAATAAAAGAACAAAAAAGATTAGCTAAAAATGTAACTCAATACATGACAGATATAGAACAAGCTTTCATGCTTGGAGAAGACATACCAGATGAACTATTACAGAATTGGTCAGAAGATGTATCAAGAATGATAAATCTTGCAGGTCCAACTAAAAAGATAAGTAATGAAACAGCAGGTACAGTAAGAGTTAATCAACTTATAGATGCAGAACCTAAAGATGTTGCTCGTAAGACAGTTGATGAAGAAGTAGGAGCAGGTATTGGTGGTGGAGAAAAAACTGCTGATAGAGCTACAAAAGAGAAGTTTCGTACAACTACAAGAGATTTAGTAGAAAAAACAAAAAAAGAAATAACTGAACAAAAATTAATACCAACAAAAGAAGAACTATATGAAGGTATGCAGACCTACATAAAAAATAATGATATTGAAGGTTTACTTGGTATTACAAGAAAGGTATTGGCTATGCAAGGAGATAGCAAAAGAATTAGTAAACTTGTAAAAGGTTTTGGATTTGGAGATGCAGTAGGTAAAACCTTAAGAGTTAGTAACGAGTTATTTATTAATAATTTACTTTCAGCACCAGAAACACAAATTATCAATATAGTTGGTTCTTTATTTAACGTAGCTCTTGGTCCTTTAGACCTTGCAGCAGGTAGCCCAATATTAGACAAACAAATGAAAATAAGAGCAGCTAGAGAACTTGTTTCTATATTTACATCTATGAAAGATAGTTTGACAGCAGCAGGTAAAGCACTATGGCTTGATAAAAATATTCTTGATGAAAGAAGAATGTTTGGTACACAAGATGCTTATGAAAGGTATGCAATAAGAATGTCAGGAGATTCTTTGTTTGCAAAAAGTATTAATTTATTTGGTCATGGAATTAGAATACCTTCTCGATTTATGATGGCAGGTGACGAATTTATAAAACAAACTGCATTTCGTTCATTTTTGATGGGAGAACTTGCAGAGCAAGCAACAAAAAAAGGACTTACAGGTAAAAGTTTTAAAATATATGTTGACAGCAATTTTAAAGAAATTACAGATATTGTTAATACAAGAAGTTTTACTAGAGGACAAGATACTGCTTTTCCTGATTTTGTACCAAATGAAAATATTTTAGACTCATACACAAGAGCTTTAGATTATTCAGCAGACAGAACTTTTACAACTGAATTGGGTAAAGGATTTGGTATTCATGGTTTTGGTTCAAAATTTAATCAAGATGTAGCAAAAATTTTAAAGTCTTCAGCATTGAAACCCTTAGTTCCTTTTGTTACTACACCTGTAAATATAGGTAAACAAGTTTTAAGAAGAACAGGTTTACCTGATCTTGGAACTTTAGTTAAAGGTATGCCACCTAAATACAACCTAACAATAGGAAGGATTTTAAAAGAACATAATGATAATTTATTAAGTGAAGATTTGGCTACTGCTTATAGAGCTAATGGCGAAGCTACTATGGGTGCTGCGATATGGGCTTATTTTATAGGCTTAGCAGCACAAAGAAACAATCCAGAAGCAGAGTTAGCTCTTATTGGTGGCGGTCATCATAATAGATGGTTAAGAGAAGGAGAAAAAAGAACTGATGAACTACCTTACAGTTTTAGACTTTTACAAAAAGATAAAGATGGCAACATAATTAGAGGAGATAATGGCTTGCCAAACTATGAATATATAGACATTTTTTCTCGATTAGAGCCAGTAGGCGGTATGCTTATGATCGCAGGGGATATGGAGTATTGTAGTGATTTTGTAAGTGATGAAGACTATAAAAATGCCGCACAATGTCATATAGCTTTACTTTCAAGAAACTTAAATAATAAATACATGATTCAGAATATTGCACAGATGATTGATCTTACAAGTGATGTCAATGGGTTGAGAAGATTTTATCAAGTGCCAGTAAATTACATTACAAATCTTGTACCTTATTCTTCTCTTTGGAGAAGTATTACTAGAGCTAGAGGTGAAGAATGGTATGACGAATTAACAAAAAAAACATTTAAAGGTAGATTTCCTAAAAGAAAAACAAAGTTTAGAAAAGGTGATTTATTTCCACAAGAAGAAAGAATAGAAGATAGAGGAGACTACACAGAAGATTATGAAGAATTTGAAGGTAATGATTTTGGTAGTTTGAAACTTTCAAACAATCCTTTTAAAGATATAGATACTTTTAGCACAATGATAATGAGAAATTTACAAGATCAAACATCAGGATTTAGTGCAGATATTGAACCCATAAGAAGCATAACAACAGGCAGAATTGCAGAGTACCCCGAAGGTGCTTTCTTTGGTGACTACTTCAATCCTTTTAAATATAAAAAAGAAAAAGATAATCCTATAGATGAATATTTAAGAAGAATAGAATTTAAAGTAGTACCTCCTAGTGATGTCATACCATTTGACAATGAAGGAAATGGTATTAATTTAGATACAAATGCTTACAACAAACTTACAGGTCTTATTCCAAACATACCTATAAATTTTAAAGGTAGAAATCCTGTATTTGACCCTAAAAATGGTAAACGATTTGGCGAAATGATTTTAGAACTATCAAGAGATAAAACAAATATAAAAGCTTTGAAATACCTTGAAAGTGATGATTCTGGTGCTATAGATGCTCAAGCTAATTTAAAAAATAAAGATAAAGTAAGAAAAGAATTACAAAAAAAAGTGAGAGATATTTATAAAGTATATAAAAAAGCTGCGATAGAATATTACAAAGAATTTATTTTAGACCCAGAATTGAAAAAACAAGCAGAAAATGAAACTAGAAGAGCTAATGAAGATATAATGAGAATAATTAATCCAATAGTTAATGACTAATCATGGCTACTAACACCACAGCAACAGCAACTACACATACTGGTAATGGTAGTACTAATAACTTTGCAATATCTTTTTCATTCTTAGCAAACGCAGAAATAGATGTAACAGTAGCAGGTGTTTTAAAAACATTAGATACACATTATACGATTAGCGGTTCAACTGTTACCTTTACTTCTGGTAACACCCCTGCTAATGGTGCTGCTATTAAGTTTCAAAGAGATACAAATATTAGTGCAAAGAAAGTAGATTTTGAAGATGGTAGTGTTTTAACAGAAACAGATTTAGATACAAATACAGATCAGATATTATTTGCTCAACAAGAGATTACAGATAAATTAGCAGGTATAGAAGAAGGAGCTACAGCAGATCAGACAGCAGCAGAGATCAGAACTTTAGTAGAGAGTGCAACTGATAGTAATGTCTTTACTGACGCAGATCATTCTAAATTAAATGCTATTGAAGCTGCTGCTACAGCAGACCAAACCGCAGCAGAAATAAGAACACTTGTTGAAAGTGCTAGTGATAGCAACGTGTTTACTGATGCTGACCATAGTAAGTTAAATGGTATTGAAGCAGGTGCAACTGCTGACCAAACTGCTGCTGAAATACGAACTCTTGTAGAATCAGCAACCGATAGTAATGTATTTACAGATGCAGACCATACAAAAGTAAACAATGCTGTAACTCTTACAGATGCACAAACACTTACTAATAAAACATTAACAACACCTGTTATTAACGATCTTAGTGGTACTGCTGTTGTTACTTCTGGTACTTCTACAAGTGATAATAAAGTCTATTCAGCTAAACGTGCAGGGGAAATATTTTATGGAAAAGATACTGTAGGAGAAATACAATCAGGTGAAACTTGGAGTAGTGCTGATGATAAGGTTGCTACAACTGCTGCTATAGATGCAAGGATTATAGATTTAGTAGATGATGTTGGTGGTTTTGTACCGATTGCAAGTGAAACAGTTTTTCCTAATACAAACCCTGATGTTAATAATGGTGCTGGAACTCTTATAAGTATTAAAGAAATTGGTACAAGTAGAACACCATCAAGCGGTACTGTAACTATTGCAAATGGAAATGCTGCAAACAACGCAACAATTACTATTACAGGTTGTGGGTCAACAGTTTTATCTGCTGGATTTGGAGCAATAGTAGAGACTACAACTACATTACATACATATACATTTCATAGGCTTACACCAAAAGCGACAGAGGTTACTACTGTTGCAGGGATAAGCGGTAACATAACAACTGTTGCTGGTATTGCATCAAACGTAACATCAGTTGCTAATAACACAACAAATATAAATGCTGTTAATTCAAATGCATCTAATATTAATGCTGCTGTATCTAATGCAAGTAATATAAATAGTGCGGTTAGTAACGCTAGTAATATAAATTCTGCTGTTAGCAATGCAAGTAATATAACTACTGTTGCGACTAATATTTCTAACGTAAATGCTGTAGCTGGTAATAATTCAAATATTACTTCTGTAGCTGGTAACTCAACAAATATAAATAGTGCTGTAAGTAATGCAACCAATATCAATACTGTTGCTGGTTCTATAACCAACGTAAATAATGTTGGTGGTTCTATTAGTAATGTAAATACTGTAGCTTCTAATTTAAGTAGTGTTAACAGTTTTGCTAACTTATATCGAATAGGAGCAAACAACCCTACAACTAGCTTAGATGTAGGAGACTTATTCTTTAACACAACTGCTAATGAACTCAAAGTTTACAATGGTTCTGCTTGGCAAGGTGGTGTTACTGCAACTGGTAACTTAGCTGGTCTAGGCACTAACACGTTTACTGGCGATCAAACTATAAATGGTGTTAATGTAGGTAAAGGTGCAAACTCTGTTTCTGGTAACACTGTTCTTGGAGAAACTGCTTTAGATGCTGCTGTTACAGGTGGATTTAATACTGCTATTGGAAATAATGCTTTAACGGATAACACATCAGGAGTAAGTAACACTGCCATTGGAGTAAATACTTTACAGGACAATACCACTGGATCAAATAATGTGGCGATTGGTCATGGTTCATTAAGATTAGGAGAAACAGCAAGTAATAACACTGCGATAGGAAGAGCAGTTATGAATGCTACCACTGGTAGTAATAATACAGGTGTTGGTTACCATGCCTTAGTTTTAAACACAACTGGAACTAACAACGTAGCTGTAGGTTATGATTCACTACAATCAAACACAACAGCGAGTAATAATGTTGCTATAGGTTATGATTCACTACGATCAAACACAACTGGTACGCAGGGCGTGGCGGTAGGTTCATTAGCTTTAAAAGCAAATACAACAGGTGAAAACAACACTGCTGTTGGTTATTTAGCAATAACAACAACTACAACAGGAGATAATAATACAGGAATAGGTCAAGGAGCATTAAGGTTTAATACAACAGCAGACAGTAACACAGCCGTAGGTAAAGATGCTTTAAGATCAAACACTACTGCGGATAATAACACTGCTGTTGGTAAAGATTCCCTAAAACTAAACACAACTGGAACTGGTAATACAGCAGTAGGTTCTGAAGCCTTAGATGCTAATACTACAGGTTCTTCCAACACTGCTGTTGGTCAAAAAACTTTAACTACAAATGTAACAGGTGAATACAATACAGCACTTGGTTTTGAAGCTTTAAGAAATAGTACTAGTGCCCATAGTAATACAGCCGTTGGATTTTATGCAGCGAGAGCAACTACAAGTGGCGTTTTAAATGTAGCTGTTGGTGGGAATGCCTTGGTTGCTAATACAGGTGGTAATAGTAACACTGCCGTTGGTCAAGGCTCTATGCAGACTAACACTACTGGACATGATAATACAGCCCTTGGCAAAAGTAGTATGGCGTTGAATACTACTGGACAGTATAATACTGCTGTAGGTAGGCAATCGTTAAATTCAAATACAACAGCAGATAACAACGTAGCAGTTGGTTATCATTGTTTATACACAAACACAACTGGAAGAGACAACACTGCCGTAGGTACTGAAACTTTAGATGCTAATACTACAGGAGACTTTAACGTTGCAGTTGGAAAAGCTGCTTTAAGCAGCAATACAATAGGTGAAAATAATAATGCATTTGGTTTAGGTGCTGGTTTTAACAATACAACTGGAAATGCAAACTGCTTCTTTGGAAGAGATGCAGGTCAATCAAATACTTCTGGATCAAATAATGTAGCTGTAGGACATTATGCTTTAGAAGAAAACACAACAGCAGATCACAACACAGCAGTTGGCTATGAAGCATTACAAGAAAACACAACAGCTTCAAATAACACTGCTGTAGGTCGTTTAGCTTTAACTACTAATACAACTGGGGAAACTAACACTGCTGTAGGTGCAGGTTCTTTACGTCTTAACACTAATGCAAACAATAATACCGCAGTTGGTTATGTTGCTTTAGAAGCAAACACAACTGGAACTTCAAACGTATCCGTTGGTGCATATTCCTTAGATGCAAATACTACAGGAGGAAATAACGTAGGAATTGGAATCAATACCTTATCACAAAATACAACTGCAAGTGACAATACAGCCGTAGGTGCTGGTGCAATGGATGGTAATACAACAGGTACAAAAAACACTGCTGTAGGAAGAGGTGCGTTAGATTTAAACACTACAGCAAACGACAATACTGCTATTGGATATAACAGTTTAGATGCAAATACGACAGGACATTCAAATACTGCTGTGGGTTCAAATGCTTTAGGTGGAAATACAACTGCTGCAAATAACACTGCTGTAGGTACTAATGCTCTGACAGCAAATACAACAGGTTCAGAAAACTGTGCTATTGGAGAAGATGCTTTAAAGAGTAATACAACAGGCTACCAAAATAATGTGATAGGACAGGCTTGCCTACAAAACAACACTACAGGTAATAACAATAATGTCATGGGAAGAGCAGCTATGGCTGAAAATACGACAGGTTCAAATAATACTGCTCTTGGTCATGGTTCTTTAAATAAAAATACAACAGGAGAAAATAATGTAGCTGTAGGTGCTGCTGCTTTAGATGCCAATACGACAGCAAATGGTAATACTGCTGTTGGTAAAGCATCTTTGAGTGCAAATACAACAGGTGCATTTAATACTGCTGTAGGAAATGATTGTTTACTTGACAACACTATAGGAGCTTATAACACAGCTATGGGTCGCATGAGTATGTTAAGGAACACAAGTGGTGTTCAAAACGCAGCATTTGGTTCTGAAGCTTTGATAGTTAATACTACAGGTTCTTATAACGTAGCGATGGGCTGGTTAGCTTTAGGAGCAAACACAACTGCAAGTGTTAATACTGCTGTAGGTTCTTGGGCTTTGCATACAAATACAACTGGATCAAGTCTCACAGCTTGTGGACATAACTCTTTAGGAAAAAATACTACAGGTAATCTCAATACTGCTGTTGGTAATTATGCACTACACGAAAATACAACTGCAAATAATTGCACCGCAGTTGGAGTAAGTGCTTTACAAGACAATACAACTGGTGGTAACAATACAGCACTTGGTAAAGACGCCTTAAGATTTAACACAGGATCTGAGAATACGGCTGTTGGTTACAATGCTCTTTATGCTAATACAACTGGTACTTTAAACACAGGTGTAGGTAGAAACGCTTTAGCATTAAACACTACAGGAATAAGAAATTCTGCTTTTGGATATGGTGCTTTAGATGCAAATACAACTGGTGATTTTAACTGTGCTTATGGATATGCGTCATTAGGAAAAAATACAACTGCTGATGATAATACCGCTTATGGCAACAAAACATTAGAGGACAATACAACAGGACAATATAATACAGCCGTAGGAAGTCTTGCTTTAAGAGACAACACAACTGGAAATCAAAACACTGCTATGGGTGTAGAAGCTTTAAATACAAACACAACAGGTGGAAATGTTACTGCTTATGGGTATCAAGCTGGTTATGCACATACAACTGGTGCTAACAATGTATTTATTGGTGTTTCTGCTGGTTCTTATAGTACAGCAGTAACTACAGGTGAAAGAAATAATTTTGTTGGAAACCATACTGTTTCAGCTTCTAATAGTGCAAATGACCAAAATGTTTTTGGTAATAACGTAACTGGTATTGCTAACTCTTTCACTTTTGGAACTGGTGGGGCTGATACTACTTGTACTAATGGTGGTACAAGCTTCTCAGCACCTTCAGATATACGAATGAAAGAAGAAATAACTACATCTACTGCTGGACTTAGTTTTATAAATGATCTAAGACCAGTTAACTTTAAATGGAAAAAAGAAAAAGATATTCCAGAAACTTTAAAAGGTTATGTAAAAGATTCAAATAAAAGATATATGACAGATACTACTCAACATGGTTTTATTGCACAAGAAGTAAAAACTGCTATTGATGCTCACTCTGAAATAAAAGATGGCTTTGATATGTGGAAAGAAGATGTAGGGGATGGTAGGCAAAGAGTAGGAGAAGTTGCATTAATTCCAATACTTGTAAAAGCAATACAAGAATTGTCAACTAAAGTCACAGCCCTCGAAGCAGGGTAAACTGTAAACAACTACTTTTTTAAAATCATGGAAGAAAAAACCGCAGATGAAATTGCAGCAATTTTTTCTGCTGCTGGCGATAGCGTCACTGTTATTAACACTGCTAAAACATCAAATCAAACTGATGATGAATACAAGGACAAAATCAAACGTAACGTAGAACATCTTGAAATTATCAAGGCTTATAAAAAGCTTGATGAAACAACTTCTATTTGGACATCAGAAGATTTTACAGCTATTGACAAAGCTATTGTTGATGGTAAAAAAGTTTATTCTTAATTTCTTATTATGACTATTGAAGAACTACAACAAAGGTTACAACAGTTAAACCTTGAAAGAAGTCAATTAGAAATTTCTTTTAATCAACTTACTGGTGCAATGTTAGAGGTTGAACGTCAAATTGTTGAAGAACAAAAGAAACTTGAACCAGAAAAAAAAGAGGAAAAAGCTAATGCCACTTAAAGGGAAACAGTACAAACTTGATGTTGATGGTGATAAAAAAATCACCAGAAAAGATTTTATGATCTTAGCTAAAAACACCAAGAAGAAAAAGAAAAAGAATGGAAATAAATCTGCCTGATTTACCAGATACAGATTATATTCTCGTTCCACCTAAAACAATTTTTTATCCACCTGTGGCAGAGATTCCATATCTAGACCCTGTACTTCTTCCAAGTCTGGAACAGGTAGAGTCGGGTTTGGGAGGTCAGGAATCTTCTGCTGAAGAAGAAAAAGCATCTTCAACGGAGGAAGGGTTAGAAGTAAAACCAGAGACAATACCGACAAACCTGCCAGCCACCAAAGAAACTTTATCAACTGAAGAAGCTATAGCTACGTTTAATCTACCATTTTTCGGGGAGATGCCAATACCTGCACCAGAGGTCATTGCATCTTCTGTGATAGCTGCGGGTACTGCATCAGTAGCAAGCGTGGTAGGGGGGATTGCCATGCAGTCAGTATTAGCTTTTATCAAGAAAACATTTAAGAAAATCTTTACTAAGGTTTTGAAGAAGGAGGTAAAGGATTTTCAAACAAAGAAGGATTAGCTTTTACATAACTTCGTATATTGATTACATCATT
>VTLG01011481.1_pt1 | contig 19815 bp, 35 predicted proteins | sample 4694571 | NCBI WGS metagenome assembly VTLG01 (sample SAMN12604809, study PRJNA352737) | marine metagenome | biome: ENVO:00000447; feature: ENVO:00000209|ENVO:00000569|ENVO:01000036; material: ENVO:00002151; isolation source: viral sequences binned using virsorter ... | reverse complement strand
ATACATCAGATTTGAATCAAGTTAATGGAGATATACTCAACGTCACAGGTGAAAGAAGAATTGCAACAGCACAGGTAACATCATTTCAAGAAGATTCATCTACTGAAATACAAGATTCAAGATGGTATTCATGGATGAACAACACAGCAGATGATCTTTTAGGATTAAGAGTAATAAAAGAGTCAGGTAAAAATGATTTTACAGCAGGTAGTTCATTAACAGTTTGGGCTCACGTTGATGGAACAACAAATTATCCAAACTTAACTAACGGAACAATCTTCGAAGAGTCAGATACAGGAAAACACTATATGTTCGATGGCACAAGTGCGTGGAATGAAATAACTTAAATGGCTATAATATCTGCCGTCTTTCAAAATAACGTATTCCAAGACAATGCATTTCAAGACAACGAGTGGGGTACATATGCCTTTCAGCCAAACATATTTCAAAAGAATGTATTTGACAGAAGACCACAGATTGTACAACTGATAGATGAAACATTAAGGTTTGTAGAATCAGCATCACAAGTAATAGGATTAAACAAATTAGTATCAGATGAACTACGATTCGTTGAGGGGCAAATATCATACAGAGATAGATACCGATTTATAAATGAAACAGTACAAGAATCAGAAACAGCATCACATATACTAGGATTAATAAAGGCAGTAAATGAATCACTTAGCCTAAGCGAGGCATTGAATAGGATAGAGGCATTGGTTAGATACGTCAACGAAAGTGTAAGTATTATACACTTTGACGGAACCGTCAGAACTATGGCCAGGATTATCAATGAGACAGAGCAAACAAGTGAATCAGTAAGAAGTGTAATAGGATTAATTAAATCTATACTTGAGTTTGAAGGACTGCCAGAATCAATAAATCAAATAAGAGGAAGGTATAGATTTGTAAATGAATCATTAAGTCTATCTGATCTAACAACAAGACTTTTGTCAATACAAAGATTCATCAATGAAACAGAAGAGTTATCAACAAGTTCAAACAGACTTAGAGGACTTAGCAGATTTGTAAACGAATCGTTGTCATTATCAGAAGCAGTAACAAGACTTCGTGCTATGTTCAGATTGACAAATGAAACACTATCAATTAGTACGTCATCAAATAGATCAGTAGGATTACAAAGATTCATCAATGAAACATTGTCAATAGCTCACTTTGATGGAACTGTCAGAACGTTGGTTAGGTTAGTTTCTGACACATTACAAATATCTACAGCAACCAACAAGGTATTAGGATTCAATAAATTTATCGGAGAGTCATTACAAGTATCTGAAGTATTAAATAGGTTTAGGGCAAGATCAGTATTTGCAAACGAGTCATTGTCACTATCAGAGGCAATGAACAGGCTTGGTGCATTAAGCAGGTATGTTGGTGAATCAGTTAGTTTAAGTGAAACATCGAATAGGTTTAGAGGATTAAGTAAATTCATTAACGAGTCATTGTCATTATCAGAAACAGTAACAAGATTAAAATCCATGTCAAGATATATCAATGAATCTATCCAAATATCAGAACATATATTAAGTGGATTTATGGCCATGTTCAGAACTATAAATGAAAGTATATCTGTTCAAGAATTTGATGGACATCTTGCAAGAATAATGGTTAGAATAATCAATGAGGCAATAAGTATAGAAACCTATGCAAAGAACCAAGCATATAATATGGTGCAGATAATCAATGAGACTTTCAGTGTTACAGAAAACCTAAATAGATTAGGTACTATGAAGAGGATAATATCAGAAACATTATCTATATCAGAGGCAGTGACTAGATTAGGAACTATATTAAGGCCTATTAATGAAGGATTAAGTTTCATAGAATCTTTTACACAAAGGATATTTGGATCAGTAGTGGATGGTGGAAAAACAGTAGGTACACATGATACTACAAATACAGCCAGAGGAGCAGACGTATCAAAGACAGTCAAAACTTATAAGACAGATAAGACAACAAGGAGTGATTAGAATGGGAGCTAGTGCAGACATGACAGGAAGAACCACTGAGTTCAGAGTAAAAGCTGGAAGCAGGGCCACACTACAATTAACTGTGGCAGATAGTACTGGTACAGGAAAAGACCTATCAAACACAACCACATATGCCACAGGAAAGTGGAAGGTATGGAAACCTAATGGAACTTTATTGATAAACGGTGACATATCATACACAACAAGATCAACAGGTATAGTACAATATACTCTATCAGCGACAGATACAGCAATAGCAAATGCTGGGATATGGGCTGGGGAGGTAGAATTGAAAGACAGTAACGGTGCTATATCAGAACAAACTCAAACATTCCAGTTTATAATGGAAGAGAGTTATTAGGTAAAGACTTATATATCTAGATATTATACAATAACTGTGTTAACATTAGAAGATATTAATAATCATGTGTATTTTTTATTTAGAAAAACTCAAGTAGAAGCTATGAGAACACCCAGACTGGGTAAGATTCATGTCAGTGATTTGATCAAACCATGTATGAGATATGTAATCTATAAAAAAACATCTAGTAGTTCAAGTATGAACACAGAAGAATTAAAAAGTCTATACTTTGGCCAGTTAGTACACGCACATTCACAACTGGCAGAGACAGAACATCATGAGAAATTCTTGGGGTATGACTATGTAGAAGACAAGGCCGTAGACTTGAAGTGGGCCCAATCATTAAAAGAAGATGACCCTAAACATCTAGATATAATATATGGTTCAATAGATGATGTAGTTAAGATTGGAAATGAATGGGTTATAGTGGATAAGAAAACCACTGGATCTATAGGGTATTTCCAGAAATATAACTCGAAGGTTAGTGATAGTCATAGAGCACAGATCAATGCATACGGAGCATTACTAAAGAAATGTTATGGTATGGAAGCAAAGAGGGGGTGTGTAATGTATATATCAAACTCAATAGATAAAGAATCAAGAGATAAACCAACAGCATTATCATTCAAATTAAACGACCCTGATAAAGAATTAGAATTATTAATAGAAAAAGCAAAGACAATAAAAGATGCTTTAACTAACAAAACCTTACCAGAGAGGACGAAGAACTTCCTCTGCGATGGTATGTGCCCATTTGCAACAACCTGCTTCGAAGATAATAGAACGAAGTATGAATGAAATTATATTTTAACGCAAACAACAAGGCCACCTTAGAAGCATTAGAACAGTGTGGTGTTAAGAATGTTATGCTTTCTCATAGATATTCATATGCAAACATCAACAAATTCCATGATAAATTTGACTCTATATTCGTGGTGGCTGGTACGAAAGGAGACCCAGATAAATACCATGAATTCCTAAAGGCCAAAAGAGAGTATTATGAATATGCAACTCAGTTTGATGTTTACTATGATATGGGTGCAACACTCAAATATTGGAAGCAAGAGCAGGACATGGGAATAACATGGACTTCTCCAGTACTTCAAGGAAATTATACACACCACCTTTCCCAACTAAGACCTGAACCTAACAGCCTTGTATGTCTAGGAGAGATAAAGGGTGTCGCAGAATTAGAGGATCAGATGAGAAAACTCCCAGGAAACTTAAGGTATCATGGATTGGCCAAATCAAAATTTATTAAAAATAGGATATTCGAAAGTGTGGATACTGCTGCCTGGATATCTGTTGCACTGGCCAAGAAGAGTGAGATATGGACAGGAAGTGACTCTATGAGTATGTTTTTTGGCCAAAAAGGTAGGGGTATGGTGCCAATGTTGAGACATTATTGTGAAAGATACAAAGATAATCTAGAGAAAGTGGGTATTACAGCTGAACAGATAATAAACTGTGAGTATTCTGCGTTGTTAAAAGCACCAATTGCTTTGATGTTCATGCCACAATTGAAAACATATGGATTTTATGATGAAAATTTTAAGCAGTAATGTTTATATGCTTTGATTTAGTAATTGTTCTATGGTAGAGGATGAGATCTTTAAGATAAAACCAGTAGGTAACGCAAAACTTGTGGTTGAAAACAAAAGAAAAACTGTATCACCTTTTAATTCTGCCAAGAATTTAAAGTTTGCAAACATACCAGCACTATGTGATCAATGTGTATACAGATCAATAGAAGATGGTGGTAATGGTAAATGCCCAAAATATGAGAAGGGTGCAGTGTGTGCTATAAGAGATGACTTTGTTAAATTTATAGCAGAACTAGATACAAGAGAACCTGAAGATGTGAAGGCCATGTTAGATATGCTGGTAAAACTTTCATTTGAAAATGTATTAATGGCCCTAACACAGGCAAAGATGGATGGTAATATACCAGACAGAAATACAAAATCAGAGATTAACTCATTATTAAATATAGTAAAATCAATAAACGATTTGAACAGCAAGATATCAATAACAGAAGAAAAGAGGTACACAAAAGAAGGAGATATCGAAAACATCTTTAGACAAATAAAGGCACAGAAATCAGAATGACTGAAGTATATAATATAAAGCATTGTATTTACTGTGGTAAGAAAGGATTCAAAGACTCCGACGAAGTGATACTACATATCAAGTCTAAACATATGGTGATTGGCAGTGGTTAACGCAAATCTATCTGAGTTTGAAAGACTAAATGATACCAACCATCAATATAGTGATAGTTATTGTCCTAAATGTGGTCATTATCCTGAAATATCTATGATAAGAGAAGTTGATTGTGAGTGTGATTGCCATGATAAGCCTTACCAAAACGATACAGGTATTCCTAAAAACAGGGGTTAATATGCCTAGAAATTTTTGTTGTTTTCTATGTGGGCATTGCACTGATGAGGTTATAGCAGAGATGATGGAGTGTAAGTGTAAGTGTCATGGCTAGGCCAAACAAGGAAGTACTAGAAGAGAGACAAAACTTCCTGCAAACTATAACAGAGTGTGCTGATAACCCAAGTAAGTTTAGTGAGGTATTTCTAAACCATAAACTATTCGAGTATAATAAAGAATATGTAGATTGTGATGACAGATTTATAGTATACAGGTCAGGTCGTCAGGTAGGTAAAACTATGAGTACGGCAGTAAAGGCCATACACTTTGCATTCTTCGCACCACTTATGTTAAAGACTGTAAATCAAGATTGTACTATAGTAATAGCAGCACCTACACAAAACCAGGCCACAATCATGTTCGGTAGAATCAGAGATATGATTATGAGAAGTGAGTTCCTAGCAGGATATGTAATACGTAACACGCAAACAGAGATGTGGGTTAGATTTCTAGACAATACAGGTTCATCTAAAATAGTAACAAGAGCAACAGGAGAAACTGGTGTCAGCCTAAGAGGTTATTCTCCACACGTTATAATTGCAGACGAGTGTTCTTTCATAAAGACAGATATACTTAGGGCCTTCCTTCCATCTGGTTTGGCAACACAGGCTAGAGTGTGGTTAACATCCACACCATTTAGTAAAGCAGGATATTTCTATGAAGCCTGTATGAATGCTAAGCCAAAAAATCCTGACGGAATGTGGAGAGAGTTTCATATCAAGTCAACAGATAACCCATTGGTGCAAGAAGATCCTACATTTGTAGAAGAGATTAAAAGATTAACAAGAGAAGAATATATACAGGAGGTTGAAGGAGAGTTCCTAGACATAGGTGATGCCTTAATTCCTAACAGTTTAATCATGGAAGCTGTAACAGATGGTACACCAAAAGGTAGAATAAAATATTATATGGGTGTTGATGTTGCAAGAACTGGTATGGATGAAACAGTATTCACAATTGTTGGTGTAGATGAAAATGATACTGTGTTTGTAGAAGAGGTGGAGGCAGAATCACAATCAAACGTTGTAAACGTAGCTGGTAGGATACAAGACTTTGTACATAAATATCATCTTGAAACAGTATATGCAGATGAAACTGGTCTTGGTGGTGGCCTCATAGATTTGGCGAGGGAGCAAGGATCTCCAATGAGAGGAGTTACATTCTCACTACAGGAAAAGGCTGATATGTATAAGAATCTAAGACTACTATTCGAAAACCATAAGATTAAACTAAGAAACATAAACAAAATGGTATATCAATTATCCTACCTAAGAAGAGAATATACAGAAACAGGTATAATGAAAATAAAATCAGACGAACATGACGACTACCCAGACAGTTTGGTTCTCGCCTGCAAGGCCGTAGCATCAGGAGACGGATGGTATTTATTAGATGTAGGAAAGGGAATCAAGAACGCTATGTTTGGTTAACTTTATAAATGATAATATGAGTGAATATATATGGCAAGACCAATAAAGAAACCATGGCAACACCCACCTATTAGAAGCCCAGCTACTGGAGAAGCTGGAAAATGGGAATCAACTCAAGGTAGAGATATTTTCACACCAATAGGAGAAATGGATGCAGCACAAGTTGGAGATGAAGAGTTAGAAAGATGGTTACATCCAAGGCCTACGTTCAGATCAGCAGACTCTGAACCAGAAGAAGAAATAGAGGGTGTAGAAGAAGAAATACAGAAACAGCCTCCTGGAACTAAAAGGATAGTACCTGAATCTTCAAGAACTACTCCTGGCCAAGAATCAAAACCAAGTATATTTGGTGATCCAGTAGAAAATTTAAACAGTAACGTGGGCAAAGAGCAGGGATATGGTAATTTAGATTTAGCATTTACACAGGGTAGAGGTGAGAATGATATAGGTGGCCAAGATAGCGAAACTTATATAGGATCACAAACAAGTAACAATAAGAGGAAAACGGATATGAATAAGATAACCCACACCAAAGTTGGAGACGACATACACTTCTATGTCAATGGCAAAGAAGATAGAGGAGTCGTTGTCAAAATGGGCAGTAGTTATATACAAGTTTTTAAGGAAGATGGAAATGTACATGATATACATATAAATGATACGTTTTTTGTTAAAGATATAGTTGTAAATAAGACTTGGGATAATATGGATGAGCATGAAAGATATGAAGCACTTAATAAAATTCATGCACCATCTCCAAGATTTATAATGAAGAAGTGGGCTGACCTACCAGTTGAAATTAAACAATTATTAAGTAAGACTGGATGGACATATGAGCCAGGTACAACAAAAGATCATGCAGAAACACAAGATCATTCTAGAACAGGTAACCAACAAAACACACAGTATGATGCAGACACAAAAGAAAAAAGAGAAGTCTCTGGTAACACAGAAGGTGTAGGTAGAAACGCAAGGTTTGGTCAGAATCAAGAAGTTAAATCAGATGTAGAATTACAACATGACCCACAAGGCCCAATGCTAGGTGGAGTAGCAACAAATGAAGAACCACTAGATGCAGAGCCAGACTATGAAGGACAGACACATGATCCTAAAGCAGAACAATTTAAACATAAAGAAGAGGGAGCAGAACATGACCCAGCAACAGGTAAAAAGAAAGATGGTGGATTCGATAGAATATATGGCCCACATACAGGAGAGCCAGGAACAGATCAAAAATATGGAGATAAAAAATCAGGAATAGCAGGAGTACCAGATTATAATGTTAACACATTTGGTATAAATTATTCATCAACTAAACAAGCACACCCACCTAAGAAAGAGGATAAAGATGGCAAAGAAGAAGAGTAGTACATCAAACGTAGAAGATTTCAGCGTTAGGAGATGTATAATTATAGTAGCAGTACTAGGTATAGTAGGTTATCTAATAGGTAGTTTGTTCTAATGGAAGAAATAGACTGTGAGTGTAATTGTGGATGTCCAGATGACATCTGTGAATGTGAAGATTGCGAGTGCGAACACGCAGATATAGACTAGAAACGTTTAAATAAGTGGTATATATACTTCTTCGTATGAGGAAGGATAAGGTTTTCAAATGCATTGAGTGTGGATCTGTTCTTCCACCACGATATAAGGGTAGACAGAGAATATACTGTGGTAATACTTGTAGAAAAAACTACACTTCTAAGAAGACTTTGTAGGATATGTTGAATGTGCTTCGTCAGATTCAGAAGAATGATTTTTAATATAATCTTGTAAAATCTTATGGAATATAGCAGAGTCACTCTCATACATTTCTCCATTTCTAGTCTTCTTTACTAGTTTAGCAAACTTTCTAAACAACTCTTTATCTGCCCATGTTATAGAAATTGTCGTATGAGTACTATTAGCTTTGCGTCTCGCCATATAAATGTATTAATTGTTAAATATATAAATCTTACTACCAAACCTTACATTTCCAGGTGCATATTTCATCATCTCCTGGGCTGTAATATCCAGCTCTTGGTATCTTAGGAACAATACTACCACCAAATCCATCAGGACTGTATATTTTCTCTACCATTTTAATGTCTACATATAAAGGCTTCATTAATTCTATATTATGTGCGTCCATAGCATAATACATAGCAGATCTAGTAAGCCATGGGGTATCACTCACTGGATGACTGGTCACATTATAATGTCCAAGCCCTAATGTATGCCCAAACTCATGTAATACTATATTTTGGATTACTGGTATTGGTAACTCCCTCACATTTACGGTTGTTCCTACCTGTATCTGCTCTTGTTGGCCTAAAACCACATGGACTTTAGGAACAACCTGAACCTCGTTTAAGAATGTAACAGCATGGGTATATTTATGTACCGATGATGAAAAATTCACATGGGTGTATCCGAGTGCTGTTCCATCGTTTATGTTTTCAAATGATAATAGTATGTCACAGTGAGGAAAATCATAAGGAGTTAACGTATGGTGTTCTTCTATTGGTATAACTGTGGTTTCAAGATCCCAGTTACCGTTGGGTATATGTTCATATAAACCGTCTTCCCATAATTGAACTGCGTTTTCTGCTGCCTGAATAACTGATGCCTGCTTATCCGTATACTCTGGGTGTGGTTCAAAGATACAGGTTTGTGGCTGTCCTTTAAATGCTACACCAAGTGTTTCCATTTTATCACCAAGAACAGATTGTACTCCAAAACTTATTAGAAGTAAAAATAATAATAATATACCTATGAATGCATATCTCATATAAAGGTTTATATACTCCTTGCTTATAACTATTCACATGGGTAGCAAAATCACTGCCAAATATGCAGGTATGTGTAAGATTTGTGGATCTGATTGGAGTATTGGTAATCCTATTTATTATCAGAAAGCACCAAAGGCTATATGTGTAGACGAAGGTTGCTATAATGAACAAGGAGGAAACTTAACAAAGACATTTCAATCATCATTTAACCAACCACCTTCTGGATTTAAAAAGGAAAATTTAAAATTTGTATTACCTGATATAGAAGTATCAGATGGTGTCAAGGCCTGTGCAGAAATGGTACAACAAGTAATCGTTGTAGCACATCACTTAACAATAAGTATGCATCCAGATCTAGACACAGAAAGTAATACGTTCGGCCAGATAAGAAGTAAGCTTGCTGATCAAATATTAAAGACCTGTGAATTACAGAAAGAATCAAAGGGTTAATATACTAATCATTCTATAATAAAGTATGAACGTTTCAGAAGTACTTGACATAAAGCCAAGTGAAAATACGAAAGGTCAACCGATTCATCCAGGAGATCACTTTACCGTAAAAGGTTTTGAGACCAAGATGGTGGAATCAGTTGGTGCAAAGTGTGCACTGATCCACGCCATAGAGGGAGAGTATTACTCTTTTGCAAAAGCCGTTGTAGGCCAAGCAGAATCTGATTGGTGGAAAGGAGCAGTAGAAAAAACACTAGAGAAAGATGCATCTGATGGTTTAAACGTTTGGGTTGTAGAGAAACCTGCTCAGGGGAGCAACAGGACTCTAATATCCTTATCAGCATTTGAACCAAGTGCAGGAACTCAAGTATAAAGGGAAACCTTTATATAACTTTTTTTTTATTATATATTATGAAGATGAAATGCTCATCATGTGTGAGCATAAATTGTGAGGATCATTGTAGGTGTTCTTGTCATGAAGAAGATTGGGTGAGAACGTAATGGGGTTATGGAGTTGTAAAGGGCATTGTACTTTAAACAATTTATTAGATAGTGAGAAACCAGATAACTGGAGAGAACCATTTGCATCACATAGTAGATGCAGGAAGTGTGAGATATGGATTAGACATGGTATGTCTTACAAAGATAATAGATGTCCATGCTGTCACGGTAAACTGGCCATGAAGCCTAGACTAAATCAAAAGAAAAAGAGGTATAGAATTGAAAAAGCTACCTGTTAAAATACAAGCTATAAAGAATCTATTCGATGGGGATAAAGAATATACTATATCAACTGCTATAGATCCAGAAACTGATATACAAACACTAACAATATGGTGGAAAAATGGTCGATGATTTAACATTCTATTCAATATTATCTGTGTGTTACTTCGTTGGTGGTTTAACAATAGGTTATTACTTTAGTCAATGGAAGAATAATAGAACTAAAAAATCTGGAACAGGAAGATGGGATTGGTCTAATAGGGGATATAAATAATGCCTACATTAGGAGATCCACCAGCACCTGGCCATGAATATAGAGATGCCTGTAAATCATGTGGTTCTACTGAAGGAAGAACATGGACATATGGAAGTAATGATGGACACTCAAAGGGATTTGCAACCTGTAAATCATGTGGGGCTGTATCCAAATGAACTGGGAACAACTACCTAACGGTAAATGGAGACCACAGAAGAAACCAATTGCTCCTGGTAAGATAGATCCAGACAGTCCTGACTATGAGAGAAGAGTTAGAGCTGGCCTAAAAAAGAAATGGGTTTACTGTGAAGATTGTAAGGCCAAGTATAATCTAGCTGATCCTTGTATACATCATCTCACTGACTCGCCAAGAGACAGAAAGAAGTATGAGATATATAAGAAAGCAAGAAAAGAAAAAGCAATGTCAGTAGAAACAACAAGACAGGGAAGACTTTAATATAACTAGACTTATAAATATTTTATAAACGGTTATCTTTATATGCTAACCGATCTATACCACTCTATGTTCGTATATTTGATATGGAATAACAAAGGAAAAGAACTAAAGACAGTTTTAGAATATAAAAAGGCCTTAAAATTTGAAGAGGAAATGTCTAAATTGGGCGTGGCCCCTCAGATAGTTTTTGAATCAAGGTGTCCTCCACACGACCTTGTTCTCGAAAAATAGTTATATAATTAATTAATTAATTAAATAACGCAAAGGCTTATATTCTAACCTGCTGTATAGATGTCATGACAGAAATAATATGTCTATCAGTTACACCTGAAGCATCAAAGGTATTTGAAGAGTTAAGAAAAATTAAACCTGACAGCACATCATTCAGTAAATCACTTAGGCTTATTGTGGAGGACTATATTAAGAATAAATCAAATCCAATACTAATACCAAAGAAAGAATCATTGGCTTTAAATACTAAAATTGAAGAGTGGAGGAAAGAGATTAATGAAATGGAGGTGGAAGACTTTATTAAATTACAGAAAAAAATAGCACAGATAAATAACTTAGTGAACAAGAGGGTAGAGAAATGTCTGAGATGATGACAGAGTCACGGATAGTAGATGAACTATCAGAAATATTAAGTAAGAAAGAATATACAGATGTGATAGATGCATTAACTCCAAAGATGAGTTTACCATTTGACTTCACAGCACCTGAGTTTGTTGAACTGTATAAAAAAGACAGAAGTAATTTCTTTAAATATGTAAGAGAAGCAGTAATGAAAAGACTAGAGATAAGATGTATTGGTTTTGATGTAAGAACTGCGTTTGCTGGATTGAAGATAGAACCTATGGGCCAACCAACAATACCAATGCAGGAAATTAATCCAAGAGATAATGAAAGTAACATAGTGTGTTTCGATTGTCAGACTATAGCAGTAGATAAAAGGAAATCATATATCAAAAGTGGAACTGCTTCATGTGATCTATGTGGATCTACAGATAAAGTTGAATGTGATGCTGATCTCAAAATAAAAATACCAAAATGTCTTAACCGTGGATGTAGTAAACAAATAATGCAGTTGGTACAGAACTCAATCAAGACAGATTACATACAGAATATATGGATGCAAGAACCAATAGAAACTGCCAAGCATAATATGCCAGTAATATTTGTAGGTAAATTACACGGTAGTTATGTGGGAGATGTATTCATAGGACAGAAGAAAAGAGTTACAGGTATATTCAAAACAGTAATAGATCCAAAGAAGAATGAACATGATATTATAATAGATGTGATATGTATAAACGACTTGGAAGAAACAGAAGCAATAAAACCACTTGATGTGGAAGTAAAAGCATTAAAACAGAAAAGCCTAGAGCCTGAGTTTATTAATAAGATAGTTGATTCATTCGCACCAAGTATATATGGCCATGAGAATATTAAACTAACGTGTTTATTATATTTGGCCAGTGGTGTTCCAAGTAAAAAACGTAGTGAGATTAATGTTGCATTGTTTGGAGATCCATCAATGGCAAAGTCAGAGATATTAAAGTTTACAAGTAAGGTAGCATTTAGATCAAAGTATACAAGTGGTAAAGGAAGTTCTGGTGCAGGCCTAACAATTGGAATGGTAAAAGAAAACGATTCATTGATACCAATGGCTGGAGTATTACCACTACACACCAGGGGATTTGTATGTATAGATGAGTTTGATAAAATGAGACCAGAAGACAGAAGTTCAATGCATGAAGTCATGGAGCAAGGTACTTGTTCTATTGCAAAGGCAGGGGTTAACCTAACATTAGAAGCAAAGTGTTCTATACTAGCAGCTGCAAATCCAAAGTATGGAAGATATGATGAGGACTTGACAATAGCAGATAATATAAATATACCACCAGCATTACTATCAAGGTTTGATATACTATGGTTGATAACAGATAAAGTAGATACTATTCAAGATGTAGCAAAGGCACAACATATATTAAAAACATTTCGTGGACAAGAAAACAGGGAAGACCTATTCATGACAGAAAGAGACATGATGGCCTACCTTAATTATGTAAGAGAAATAAACCCAACACTAAATGATGAGGTGGCACAGAAAATAGAGGGATTTTATCAGAAGATGAGAGAGATGTCTAACAGTGAATCAGATAGTTTACCTGTAGGTATAAGACAACTTGAAGCTGTAATAAGAATGAGTCAGGCCCACGCAAAATTATACTTTAGAAATGAAGTAACTGAAGATGATGTTAAAGCTATATTTGAATTGCTAGGTAAAAGTTATATGTCATTCAACAAACAACTTACTGTTGATAACGCAATGCAATCAGACATAACAAGTTTCAGCACAAAGAATCTAACAAAAGAAAAGACAGCAGATGTTATTTGGAATAGTTTATCTGATGGAACAAAGAATCAGAATGTATACATGGTGGTGTTTACAAAAGAATTAGTAAAGAGTGAAAAATTTGACAAGACAGATGCAACTAAATGGTTTAACAGATGGGAACAAGAGGGAGTAATACTCAAGAATAAGAATGGAACTTACAGGAAGGCATAGGTATAAATGGCAGTGATGTATTAAGGTGTTATGAGTATGGCAAAAGCAAAAGAAGTTAAAGAGAAAGAAGAATTAGATCTAACAGTTGCACAGCTTGGGGGAGTAGGCACAGTAACAGCAAAGAAACTAAATGAGTTTGGAGTTACATCACTTGTAGATATATGTGTAAGAGGTTCAAAAGAACTATCAGAAATAACAGGAGTAGCTAAAGTAAAAACAAATGTATGGGTAACAGAATCAAAAAAGATATTAGAAGATAACAATATGATAAGGAAACCAGATATGAATACACTAGAACTGATGGAGTATCAAGATAAACTATACACATTAGGAACAAAGACAGAGGTAGATACACTACTAAGAGGTGGGGTAAAACCTGAAAGTTTGTATGAAGTCTACGGAGAATTTGGATCTGGTAAGACACAGTTCTGTTTAACACTAGCTGCTGAAGCCATATCACATGGAGAGAAGATAGTATGGATAGACTGTGAAGATACATTTAGGCCTAGAAGACTTGTAGAAATCATAGTGGCCAGGGGATATGCTGTAGACTCAGAAGATGCAAAGCAATATCTAAATAATATACACTACTATTATACACCTAACACAGAGCAGATGATGGGTAAAGTAAACGCATTATCGCCAATGTTAATGGAACATAAACCAAAATTAGTTATACTAGACGGAGCAATAGGCCAGTTCAGGGAAGAGTATCTGGGGAGAGGTACTCTTGCTGAACGGCAAAACCAATTAGCTCATTTAATGACACACCTAAAGAACATATCATATTACTTTAACTGCACAGTTCTGTTTACAAACCAAGTTCAATCTGATCCAAGTATAATGTTTGGAGATCCAGTTAAACCAATAGGTGGTAATGTTGTAGGCCATGCCCCAACATACAGAATGTACTTTAAGAAATCTGGAAGAAAACATATTGCAAGAATGGTTGATAGTCCTGAAGATCCAGTTGCAGACATTCAATTTGATCTAACAGATAAAGGAATCACAGACATGGAAGCATAACAGTTATATAATAGTTTAATATATATACTATTGTGTGGGCTAGATTGAGAAATGATCAATACTCAACAAGGTTTGACCTATCTTTTAGTTAGGTTTTTATCCTGCATTGATGCCTAACACATTATAATATGAATCCCAGGGAAAGAATGAGAGCATCCAATAGGAAAGCTGTCATGTGGTTATTAAAGAATGGTTATGATGACATCTGGTTGAAACCTCATGGTAGAAGACATGACTTAGTATACACAAGAGGAGAATGGTATCGTGCATTAGATTTATGGAATCTATTTGATGGAATATGCTTCGATGATGAGGGTAATGTAGTATTTATACAGATAAAGACCAATGCTTGGCCACCAAATGAACCTATATTTGAGTTCATGAGGGATAAAAAGAACATAAAGGTTCTATGTATCAACGTTTATAGGGTGAAATCTCGGTGGGATGTGAAGGTTAGAGCCTTCTGTCAGACACAAGTATACAAATACTTTAATAAGGACAATATAAAAGATAAACTATAATGGCAGACATAACAGTAGTAGCGTCAGGAGTATGCAAACTATGTGGACATCCACAACCTACACATGAGGATAATTTAGGTTGTACCTACCCAGTAGCAGATGAACCATGTGGTTGCACAGCAATCGGCTCATACTAGAAGACTTATTTAGTGGTACATACCACTAGTTATATGAAAAAGGATAAGCATGGCAACTTTATCGGTGTTGGCGAAACAACTGCCGTAGAAATTTTACAAGACATATATAAGACAGCAAATATAATACCACAATACCCATTCATTAATCTAATCAACGATGATTACAAGGATAGTCTGGCAGATAGTTATCATAAACATAAACTAGACATAGTTGTGTTCCGTGAAACGCAGCACCCAATAGTTGTGAGAGTGCAAGATAAACACCACGAAGGCATACTAACTTCGGCCAGGGATACAGTTATGAAACAGATATTAGAATGGAATGATTGTATAGTCGTGGACTTGAACTGGTACGATTGCTATTATCTATGGCAGGAAGAAAAGAATGAGAATAGTATAAGTGAAGTCATCATTGCTTTAGAGAACGCAGGTTTAAAATTTTAACCATACATCTTTCCAGCAGGTGGATCTTTAGGTGGTACATCATCATCTCCATGTTCTTTCATGTAGAGATTATACAACTCTATTTTCTGCTGATTAATTTTCTCATGTATCATGAGTAATGCAAAGTCAACCTCCATAAAACTAAGATGATCTTCTTTGAATGAATTATCTATATCATCATCAATGGTGTCATGTAGTTTTTCAACTAACTCCCATCTTGGCTTCTGCTCATGTTCATGAGGTTCCTCTGACATATATAAACAGAATTCTATTTGTATATAAAGTTATTCAAACCTTATGCCTAACTTTACTCACGATTGCTAGAGTGACACCTATTATTGGAATCAATTCAAGTAAATCTATACCATATATAAGGAAATCTAGGATTATATTCTTACCATATATTAGGGTGTGGTCATGGTCTCCAAAAAAGCACTCAGCTGCCGTGACTGTATGTGGTATCTGGGCATATAATATGACTGCCGATATGATAAGGCTTTTAGCCATGTGTTTCTCATACCAGTTTAAAAACCTAGTTATTAGGTTAGCCATGCTCGTATGGAAACCAATAAATATTTAAATCTTACCACATTAACCTAACCTATGGTATTAAGCGTAGACATGAGGGTACGGAATTCGGACGAACGTGGTATATACTACGAAGACACCGAAAGAGCTATAGTATACCTCCCCATGCACGAATCAATTGATGATATTTACAAAACTATGAACCACGAAGTATACCATCATTGTTTTGCACAGTGGGATGAGATAACTATGGATGAAGATCAGGAAGAAAGAGTTATCTTTCAGTTAGCTTGGGCCCACCTCTCTTTAGAATGAGAGGTAAATCCTCAACAGGTATCTTCACTAATTTTTGAACAGTTACTGGTATTCTTACGTAACAATACTTCTGTCCTCTTTGCCTTACTCTTGTTCCCATCCACATACATTTAGGAGAACAATACTTTGAGATGTTCTTACTCTTTCCTACTTTACCTATATCCCTACCACACAAATCACAATTTGTTGATGTCTTTTTATGTAGTTTTCTATAGCGAATCCTGTGATATTCGTTTCGCTTCTCATCCCTACATTGTTGGGAACAATACCTATACCCTGTGCCAAAGAATCCCTTTTCATAAAGGGTATTACAATTGTCACATCTCCTAGTATCTTTTGACATCTTTCTCATCCCAATACTTTGCAATCTTCTTCATACATTCATCGCATAGTTCAAGCCTATCGACTTTACCTTTTACCTTTTCAGATAAACATACGTGGCAGATCATTTCTTAGCTTTCAACCTCGACCTTCTTTGACCTTCCTTAATTCCACAGTCAGGACAATAATACTTTCCTCTCGTAGTGTCAGCTGCACATAATATCTCTGGACATAATCTGCATCTCCATCTTACTGCTTTGCAAGAGTTGTCAGGCATTTGTCTACAAGTTCTACAGAACCTATACTTCCATGCTCTCGGCATTACCTCCTGTCTTTTTATTTCGTATGAAGTTAATGCTTTACGACAATCTATGCTCTGACACACAGTCTCGATTAGTTTTTCTCCTATTCCAGATGTCATTGTATTTCATCTCCTCCATGCTCTGCTCCAAGTCTCATAATTTCTTCTGTTGTTTCATCATGATCTCCAGCAAAATATTTCAGGGTTTGCATTATGGCAAATCCAATCGGAGTAATTTGAAACTGTTGTTCGTTGGAACTACGATCAAACTTTGTTATGATCAGATTCTCCTTCAACATATACTGCAACATTTCATCTCCAGCTTCATCGAACGTGGTCATTTCATATCTCTCCAATCTTTTGGTCTTTCGTCAGGTCTTTGTCCTGTCATACTCCAGACTGTTTCATTCATCAGTTCTTTGAACAAGACTTTTCCACTTACCATCTCTTCATCGATTTCAGCGATTAGGTCTTCCATATCTTCTGGTGCTATTGAACGACACCTATTTCTTCTGACCTCTTCAATCATTTTTTCTATGAGTTTGTCAGGTTTTCTAACACCAGTGAGTCTTGCAATAGTTATCATGCAACTAAAGTGCAAGATCATTTTCTCTTTATCGCTTAACATTGCACTTCCCTCACTCTTTCTAACATCCTAACTTCTGTGCGAAGTTTATCGTCATGGTATTTTTCTATCTCCTCTATTGGAGTCCACGACATCTCTGCCCAAACTTCTCTTTCAAGTTCTGCGATTTGTTTTACCATTTTCTTTCGTTCCTTTTTGTTAAGAACTCTTGAGATGTAGGTATTTCTATTTCGCATTGGGTTATGCCAGAACTTTCTGTCAAAGTCAATCATATCCTTTGTGTAATGACAACCCCACGTTGCCCACAAACCATAACATATTGGTTGCGAGTTTGCTTGAAGTGTATACGCTTTCTTTCCACATGAAACACAAACATCCGTTGGCTTCAGTTTTTTCTTTGGGTGTTTGAATGGATCCCAAGTTACCATTTCTCCTGACCATACATTTAAAACAGGTTGTATTTCAGGAGGTTCTTCTTCGACAATTACTGTTTTCACAGCAGGATGTGCTATGCCGAAGTGTTTTCTCAGTTGTAAATCTGTCCGAAAACTATCATCACAACTTTCACATTTATATTTTTCCATGATCTATATACTATCACGCTTCTTATTAAGCGTTTCTAATGTATTCAATTAAATACTTTTTTATGTAATCTTCTGCGAGTTCATATACTCTGTCCTTACTTACGAGTCTTGATGCGAGTATATATTGCTTTATCTCTTTACCTACGAGGTCATCTCTGTCAAATCTAGCACACAATAACGCTTCAACAGGGTTGGACTCTGCGATTTTTTTTGTTTTTGTTTTACCCATCTCTTTCTTGTGTTGCTTGAATAAACGTGGCGAGAAAGACTCAACCCTCTCATCCTCCAGTACATTCCATGTTGTGAAGAACAAGTCAGCGATAAGTTTACAAGTCTTATCATCCGATGGTAACTTTGATTTCACTCCCCACTTTAACACCATCTTCTTAGCTTCATCTGTATCTGTGCCGAGATTTATGTGTGCGAGTTCGTGCATTTTATTAGTTTTACGATTACCTTTCTTGCCTAACCATACGACATAACTACCATGCCTTTTGTCATAGTAACTATCATCTCCATCGTAATCATTAAAAATTACTTTAGTCATTGCTCAAAATCTCCACGTACACGATACGAAGCTTCTGGATGTCTCTTTAACCAAACCTTATACTTTTCTTCTAAAGTATATTCATTTCTTTTTCTCCATAATTTATCAAAGATTAAACCATAATGCAATGAGCCTGTCCAAAGATAATCGTCTTCATCAAGAAACCCTAGTTCTTTTGCCATTCTTTCAATACCAATTTGTTTTTTCGTAGCACGAGGTTCAAACAGTTTTGCGAAATGTTTATCCACATCGTTCTTATAGCATAATTTCCACCAAGAAAAGTATGCTGATGGTGGCGATATTCTCCTATGATTTTTACCATAGGTTTTCTTATCCCAATCAACATATAACTTTACCAGATTATTATAATCTTCCTTTGTTTCTATTTTTACCATCTTCCTATTACCTCTCCTGTCATCTGCCATTCTTCATAACAAGCGTTAGCATTTTCTTCCCAATGTTTCTCACAGAAACCCATGCTCCGATACATTCGATGGACATTTTCAATATCCTCTCCACATACCTCACATTCTTTTGGCAAGTGATCTAAGTTTTCTTTCATTTTCTTTCTTCTTGATATTTACAATACAAGTAGACGAGATAATTTATACTATCCTCAATAGTATCAGATACTTTCTCATCTTTAACTTCTGCATTAACTTTGGGATCTCCTGTTAATGATATTAATCTCATCATCTTATCAGATATTCTAACAAGTATAGACTTTGTTGTAGTATCTACAATATCTAATTGCTTTGCAACCGATAAGTTCCATAGAGTATCTCCCTCTTTCTGTTGCTTTCTATTATAATCTGCACCCTTTTTCTCCACCATGTTATACGCATTGTTGCATAATCTTCTGTGTTCTTTAAGGACTTTCTTTAATGAGGTCATTTCACATTCTCCACCCAATACCAATATCCATTTTCATTAACACCAGCTTCGTTCATCTCCCAATCCATATATTTTCTCCACTCTAAGTATTCGTTAGTATACTTGTATGGTTTTTCAAAGTAATAAGCTAAATTATCTTTTGCCCATTCCCAACCAAGTTTATCTTC
>VTLG01009762.1_pt1 | contig 19815 bp, 18 predicted proteins | sample 4694571 | NCBI WGS metagenome assembly VTLG01 (sample SAMN12604809, study PRJNA352737) | marine metagenome | biome: ENVO:00000447; feature: ENVO:00000209|ENVO:00000569|ENVO:01000036; material: ENVO:00002151; isolation source: viral sequences binned using virsorter ... | reverse complement strand
GAAGTGCTCTTTGATAGCTCTTCTCCAGAGCCGTTTAGAATCTGAACTTGTCATCGTTATTAAATTGTGTAAATAGTGATCAGGGTTTGGTAGTAAAGGTGTCATGTATTATTTTTTTTTCTTATATCCTTTTAAAGATGATTTTCCAACTTTTCCAAGTTTCGGCTTTTTCTTTTTAGCAGCCATTTTAGCAGCAAATTTAGCCATGCCGCCACCTTCTTTAAACTTATAATTTGGACCTTTATTTTTTAAGATTCTAGTAAATTTTTTAATTCTTTCTTGCCTTTTTTTCCTTCTTCTTCTGCGTTTAAATTTAGGTATATTCTTACCTTTATTTTTTAACTTAAGAAGGCCACCTTTCTTTTTCTTTTTCTTTAATTTGTTGAAGGCTGTGATACCCCCGATTAGCGTTCCAAACATTAGTAAATTCTCCCTCTTTGTGTACGTGTTTGTGCACCCATGCCAGACCTACGTCCAACAGTGCCTAGTTTTTTACCAGCTTGTAAGACTGATCTTTTCTTAAGTTTTTTCTTAAGTTTATTTATTGGTGTAACAGGTTTTCTTTTTTTAGGACCAAGCATTCCTTTAAACCTGTTAGCTGTGCCACCTACTGTTGGTTCAATTTCTTCTTGACCAAACATTTGCTTGCGTTGTTTTCTTAGCATAATTAAGCTTTATATTTACCGCCTCTACGACGATTTCTTTTACGTGGTTCTGCTACGATTTTACCACCTTTATGAGACATGTCAGTCTGTGGACCGGGCTTACGGTTTCTACGTATCATCATAAGTTCCCGTCTGTATCTACGTTTAGCAGGGGTGTTATTAATTATAGCATTATCACGTCTATGCTTTCGACGTGCCCTTCTGTTTTTTCGATAAAACCTTGCTGTTCTACCGGGTCTTGGGCTAAGTTTAGGACCTGTCCGACGTTTACGCCTACCTCGCATGACTGGCATTCTTGGTGCTGACATTAGAATTTCTTTCCGTGTAATCTAGATTTAACTAAAGATGGATCTACTTTTGGTATGACTGAAGCTAACCTATCTAAAGGACTACCTTCAAGAGCAACACCTGTTATGTCATTAGTTTTAAGCCAATCACATGCTGCTTTTAAATCTTGAGTAGTAGCTTCGCCACTTTTAATTCTACGTAAAAAATCTTCTGTTACAAGATAGTGGAGTTCGTTAAAACTTTCTTCAGCAGCTTTTTTAGGTATTACTCTTGTTTCTGTCATTCGATTTCTAATCCTTTTTTGACTATTTGTAATGCTCTGTCATCAAGCTCATTATCTGTTGACTCAACTAATTTCTCAAGTAAGTCGACAACAAATTGCTTAAATTTTTTACTTTTTAGACTTGTTAGTACAAGTGGTTTAATTAATGCTAACATTATTTAGCCTCCTTTTTAGATTTAGGTGCTTTCTTTTTAGCAGCTGCTACTTTAGCTTTAGCGTCAGCTTCTCTTGCTGCTATTTGATTTGATAGTGTACTCATTTTTTTAACGGCCATATGCCGGGTGTTTTTTTAACTTGTTTTTTTGGAATAGGTACTATGTCACTACACATATGAGCAACACGTGTCTGTTCTCTGATCTTAAAGCCAAGACGTTGCAGCTCTGCACATTTTAATGCACGTACTAATTCATAGTCTAACCGCATCTTTTCTTCTTGACGTTTTGCCATTTCTCGACACTGCTTTAGTCCTGTTTTGTCTAATGGTACTGCAAAGCTAACTTGAAATCCCCAGTTTTCACTCATAGTATAACTAGAAGGATTCATGTCCATATCTTCAGTAAACTCCCACGGTTTTGTATGGTTACCCATATAAAAAGGTGAGAAGGTCATTGTAGATCCGTTACAGCTTATAGCAGAACCAAAGTGTTGACGAGACGGTGCTCCATTATTTTGGAACTGCACCGCCTGATTTGTAACATTTCCTGTAGCTGCTGCTACTGGATTACTTACATTATTTGTTTCTGGCTTACTGTCAGCATACGCTGGATTTATTGTGAGAATACTGAGTAAGAAGTAGTAGTAGAATCTGTTGTAATATCTCTTACGGTATCTATTGTTTCGATTAGACCAGCTGCTCTTTCTGTTATCTCGAGCTGAAAGTCTGAGCCGGGAGTCGTGATGCTGAATGTTGTGGCTGAATCTGAGATGTCTCCAGATGCAGTGACATTTGTTCCAGACCAAGTTTTTACCTCGGCTCCATATATTTCTTGATTTACTGTCTCGTTTATAGTTTGAGTCGTAGTTGTAGTCGAGTTCATACTGCCCTGAGTGAACTGGGGAGTAATTGTGTTTGCTCTCGCTACTGCGGGTGACAACAGTGCTAAGAGGATTAGCCATCTTTTCATGTTTTTGATTTTTGTTCTTTGTCTTTTTTGCCATTACCTGTGGACAAGCCGAAAGTGGCAAGTGCTCCCGTAAAAATCGAAGCAACGAAAGTGATATCCGCTGACGCATTTGATTTTTTGACCATAGGCAACTCTACATAATTAAGAGTTATAATAAATCCTGACCAGATAACAACGCCTAGACGCACCATAGCACCTAGTATCTGCATCTGTTCATCATGGTCATCTATGTTTTCTTTGAGTTTAGTAAAGAGTCCTTTCTTTTCTGGCGGTTTTCCTTCCATTTATTTATTTTCTTTTGTAAGAATTTTTGTACACGTTTCTTGATTGCGTCAAAAAACGGTTGTACAGCTGTAGTTGCTGCCACAGCTGCCACCGCAGTTGTTACCGCAGTTATAACTATATCAGTAGAAGGTAAAGGTACTGGTTTAGGAATAAACGGTACATTTATCTGCCGCACTTCTGGCTGTATTGGTTGTACAGCTGGCTTGCCATCAGGTCTACGTAAATCGCTAGGAGGAACCGACATAGGTTTATAGCTAGGGACATCAGCCGTAGGTACGTCTAATGTCATCCTTTTTAGCTTCGGAGCTTTTAATAAATCTAATGTTGGTAAGTTCATTATGCAGATTCTAATGCAGATACTTTTGCTGAAAGCTCTTGTATTGCTTTAATTATTGGTGAAATAAATTCTGTATATCTTAAGCTATATCTATCAAAAGGTGTCTCAAGTGGTACATCGTCAGCATGACCATCTTCATCAAATACAGTTTCTGTAGTAATTTGATCTTTACAGAACCCTGCAAAATCTGTTGCTGATTTACCAATAGTGCCAAGTAATGTTTCTATGTCCTGTGCAATAAGTCCATAATGAGTTCTTTTACCAGCTCCTTCTTTACTTTTATTCCATTTATATGAAACAGGTGATAACTTATTAATAAAGTCAAGACCTAAATCAGATGCAGTAATTGTATTTTTTTCATTTCTATCAGATGTAACAATATTACCGTTTGTAGCTCTAACATCATCAAACCTGTTACCTGATCTTCCTAAGTCTAAAGAGTTATCTGGTGTGGGATGGAATGCACCATTATCCATTTCATATTTCTGACCTCCATTTGTACTGAATGTCATATCATTAACGTTATGATCGTAGTCAATTAGACCAGCATCATTATCACCAGAATCTCCAAATTGGATTCTACAATGTGCAGTTGTGTTTGCAGTTTTTAGTCTAACAATAGTATCAGAGTTAGCATGGTTAGCATCATTATTAACTTGAAATTGGCAATCTTGTCCAGATACATTGTGTGTTACAGTAGCTCCAGAACTTGAGTCAGCTATTTTAGTAAGACCTAAGAACGTTTTCACACCACCAGCAGTACTATGTCTTATAAATCCATCACTACCAGTCTCAACACACAATCTTGTAATTCCACTCGTAACAACATTAGGAGTTGTGTTAAAGTAATTAGCATAAATATATCCTGATGAGTGAGTTCTTACAATACGAGTATTATTTCCAGTTGTAGCTGGAGAAATACCTTGTAAATTTTCAGCCCTTGTAGCATTAGAAACCGTACCTGTTACTCTTGATCCAATGACTTCTGCTCCACTGTTAATAACTTCAGTACCACCGACATGATAGCCACCATCTGCCCTAATTTTTAAAGGAGTATATATACCATTAGTAAATTCAGATTGGCTATTTAGTCTTAACCAGTTATCACTATTATCTGCTGATAACGCTGTCCTACTGTTAAATGCTATACCTCTGTGGTCACTTGTTGCAGCACCTGAGAAATTTAAACAATCATTACTTGTAGAACTAAGGGTATATACACTACCAGCCAATGTAGCTGATACATCATCTCTAACAAATTGATTAGAGTTAATACCATCTAAGCTGTCAGCATCTAGACCACTACCGGAACCATCTACAGTCTTAATAAGTGTAAGTATTTCTGAAGCTGTTTGATCTGCAGTAGCTGAAGTTTCTATTCCATTAAGTTTTGTTAGTAAAGCATCAGTAAAAGCATTAGTATCACTTTCTGCTTCATAAGCTGTTTTAATCTCAGCACCTGTTTGATCTGCAGTAGCACTAGCTTCTATTGCATTTAGTTTAGATAGTAGTGCATCAGTAAACGCATTAGTATCTGATTCCGCTTCATATGCTGTTTTAATTTCAGCACCAGTCTGATCTGCTGTAGCACTTGTTTCAATACCGTTTAACTTAGTATGGTCAGCATCAGTAAATACATTACTATCAGTAGCACTTTCTACAAGTGTTCTAATCTCTGCTGCTGTCTGATCTGCTGTAGCTGCAGTTTCAATACCGTCTAACTTAGTACCGTCAGCCGCTACGTCTCTACCATCTACGTTACCAGATACAGTTATATTACCTGTTACTGTAGTTCCTGTGCCAGTAACCTCTAGTTTTGTACTACCACCAGTTTGTAATTTTAAATTACCTGTACCTTGGTCATTAATTAAAGAGTCAGTTCCGTCATGGAAAATTTCCATACCGTCAGAACTTGTACCATATATAGACTTTACATTGTCATTATGTATATTACTACCAGTAAATGTATTACCAGTTGTAACTGCAAAGTTACCTGTAGCTGTTACACCACCTTGCCAAGCACCACCGTTATAAACTCTAAGTTCGTCAGTAGAAGTGTTAAAGTATAAGTCACCTTCTGCAAGTGCATTACCACCACCATCAGTAGATGGGTTAGAAGCTGCGACTTGGTATTTATCAGTGAAATTATTTACATTAGTTATATTGCTTGCAGTTGTATTTATACTTGCAATATTTGTGGCTGCTGTATTAACATTAGATATTGAACCTGCAACTGTAGTAATATTGCTAGCATTAGATACTGCACTATTAATGTTACTTGCGTTGGATACCGCACTATTGATGTTTGATGCATTAGATACCGCACTGTTAATATTTGATGCATTAGCTACTGCACTGTTGATATTACTTGAGTTATCAGCGACAGCAGTTACGTTAGAATTATTATTAGCTACAGTAGTCACATCAGATGAAATACCAGCAACTGTTGTTACGTTTGCATTGATTCCAGCTACTGTATTTATATTTGTTGCATTACTAGCTACAGAATTGACATTACTAATAGCATTTCCAACTGTATTTACATTAGATATACTTCCAGAAACTGTTGAAACTTCTGTTGCTTTTGGTACTAATCTATGAAATGTATAAGTATTAAGAGTAGCACTTGTTTCTACTATCATTCCAAATGTTGCAGCATATGTTGTACTACTAGCTGCACCTGTAATCGTTACAGTTGAGTTACCTACTGTTCCGTTAGCAATAGTTATCTGACCAGTACCGTCAGAAGTTAAGTTCTGAGATAATGCCTTGATACTTACAAGAGTACCAGTACCATTATTTACATCAGGGTTAGCATTTGGAAAACTTAGTTCATTTGCGATTGGTACAAATCCACCGACATCATCAACTAGATCTATAATCCTATCATTAATAGCTGCTGTTGTAGCAATAGTTGTATCGTTGTCTGGAAATGTATCACCATCTTTAATAGTGTCACCGGTGCTGATATTAAAATATCTAGCATCTGACTCTGTTTCAGTAAAATACCTACCGTCAAGAGCACCGTTAGTTAGCTCAGTCTCAGTAAAGTATCTGTTATCTAGTGTGCCTGTTGCTATCTCAGAATCTGTAACAGCATTAGCTTGTATATGCTCAGCCCCTACTGCATTATCTTGTATGTTGTCTGCATCAATACAGTCGTTAGATAAGTGAACATGATCAATAGAACCATCTACATAATGCTCAGAATCTATCTGATTATCAGCTATAAGAGCATTAGTTATCTGGTCAGCTGCAATATGAGCTGTGTCAATCGACCCATTAACATAATGTTCTGAGTTAATAGAGGTATCAGCAATGTTATCTCCATCTACTGCATCAGTAGCTAACTTAACATGTGTAACATTAGCATCTACAATATTAGCTGTAACTACTGCGTTATCTGCTAATTTAGCTGATGTAACTGCATCATTATCTAACTTAGCAGTTGTAACTTGTTGATTACCAATATGCTCAGTATCAATAGAAGTGGGAGCATAATGTTCAGAGTTTATAACGTCATCTTGTATATTATCTCCATCTATACAGTCCGCAGCTAAATGTACGTGATCTACAGACCCGTCAACATATTGATCACTGTCAACTGAGTTAGCTGACATGTGCTCAAGGTCTATCGAACCAGCAGCATAATGCTCTGAGTTTATAACATCATTAGCAATCTTGTTAGCGTTGTCTATACAGTCATTAGCTAACATAGAAGCTGATACTGTATCTGTATCACCTGTTGTTATTAGTGTACCAGTCACGTTAGGTATAGTAACTGTTCTATCAGCAGTAGGATCTGCAACAGCTAAAACTGTTTCAAAGTTATCATCGGTAGCTCCTTCAAATATAAGACTGGTATCCTCAGCCATCGTGAGGTCACCTGTCATAGTTCCACCAGTGTTACTGAAGAATCTTGCACCTATTTCTTGTGTTTTATATAGGTTCTGTGTATAGTTATCGTTTAAATCTTCTGACTTAATTGCTGATCCAGCATAGAAGGTAGCCGTGAGGCTGTCTACATTCGTCTCTCTAAGTATTTTGATTTTGGCTCCGTTTGCAGGAGCAGTATTAAATTGTACAGTGGTAGCGTTGGCGAATTGCCACGCAGTAGTCACAGTTGCGTCAACCTGTACTTGTACGTCGGTTGACTTTAAATATGGAAATGTAAAAGAGTAATTGGTGGTGGAGCCATTACCTATATACGAATTTTGTGTAACAGCACTCATATTAGTTACCGTAGTTAATTAGTTCTCGTGTTTTTTGATCTTTTAGCTGTGTTTCACCAGCCCCCTTAACATCACCTACTTTCATCTGTTCTTTGGCATTTTTTGCATTTATGATAGATTGTTCAATGTTAGGATTCTGTGTTAAGTATTTAGCTTCAGCAAGTTTTTGTGCATTCCGTATAATTCTGTTAAGTTCTTGATGTACTGGAAGTAAAGTAGTTTGAATTTGTAGCTTTTCTTTGTCTCGTACATACTGACTTCTTCTGAGTTTTTTTAAGTCTTCGACTTCTTTTTTATATCTCTTACTTTTCATTAAACGTTGCACGTCTTTATAGAGTTGCTGTTCTCCTATAAATTTATTAATTTGTTCTCTGTCCTCTGGTTGCCATCTGTATGACCCTGAGCTATCCATTGCTAACATGCTGAGGCCGTTGTAACCTACATCACGTAACCACTGTCTCCAAGGCTCATCTGTACCGCTAATCTGTACAGGACTGATTGCGTTTAGAGCACGTAAATAAGGATTGTCAATGTCATTCAAAGGCTCACCTGTCCAAATATCAATTTGGTCTGGTAATCTATTTTTTAAACCGGGGATTCTGTTCTGAACAAATGCTGTAATTTCTCCGTTTATATCTTTTTGTGCACCGTCGATTGCTTTAGCCAATACACCTAGAGCACCACTAGCAGGTATCCATGAAGATACACTTTGAGATACAAGTCTATTAAACGCACGTACGTTACCGTTCAATGCATCAAATACAGGCTCTACACCAGACAAAGGTGTTTCATTTAAGAAAGTCGCTCCTATAGTCCATGCAAGTTTAGATTGAAAGTTTTCTAATACATGTTCATCTATATCACCAGCATAGTAAGCTAGATCACCTACAATACTAAGCATGTGTTCTAAACCTAGAATACCTTTATAGCTAACCCATTTGTCACCTATTTTAATAGTTTTAGGTTCATAACCCATCTCATCTCTTTCTTTGTTTCTACGTGATGCGTTATAATGTCCGTTACCACGAAGATTACCACCCATAGCATACTGATATAATGTACCTACAAGTAAACCACTAAACGCTAATCTACCTGTATATTCTGCACGTAAGTTCTCAAAGATTACTTGTGCATTTGGTTCTTTAGATACGTCTATACCATGTTCTAACATTGCTTGTGCAATATCATCAGCGGTTTTAGCGTAGATAGTTTTACTATATTTAGTAATACCGGGGATAAGTGTAATGGGTGTCCAAGACGACGCAGTTCTCATAAAGTTAGAAGCTGTACGTGGAAACGCCATGACTTCTTTTAGTATAGGATATGCTGTAGTTGCTTGTGTTAGATAATTAGCTGCACCATCATCAAGGTTAAGTTGTATTTCACCAGATAATGATTTTAGTACTGGATCTTTAACTAGCCCATCTGCATCAAAAAATGTATTGTAGTAATCTTTTTCTGCTTTATAGATTTTTTTCCAATCAGCAAAACCAAATTCACTAAAGACATCTTCGTATGCTTTTGCACGTGCTAAATAATGAGCAAGGTGTGTGCTTGTAAATACGTCAGGAAATACCATACCGGTCATACCATAACGTAAAGCTTTCATACCTGCTATCTGCTTTAATCCAGAAGCTATTTTGTATTGGTAAGATCTACCCCAGTTATTATCTATTTCGTATAGCTTAGCCATATCGTCCATGATGTTCCAAGCTTTATCTGTCTTAAATACAAAGTCCTTACGATAAGCATTAAGCATAGCAGTAGGATCTTTGTGAGCTTTTTTCATCATCTGAAACGCATCAGACAGGGCTCGTTTGTTAGTTTCAAATACAGCACCATTATAATAAATAGTACGCATTATACCATCTACATCACCACGTACACCATGCCCTAAGATTGATGTCATAGGTCTGAACAGTAACTGTGCACCATTACCTACTCCAGCTCTAAAAGCTGATATACCTGATAACATGTTGTTATATCTTACACCCCATGCACCTTTTGCAAACAAGTTCATGTTTTTAGGGTCAGGACTCTTAAGTAGTCCTAGTGGTGTAATCTGATCTGCTGCCCATTTATATAATTTTGCAAGACTGTCTACATCACCATTTGTGTGTGCGTATGCGTCAATTAGAGGACGTAAAGCTTCTGGTTTACTCTTACGTAATTCCTTAAGTTGTTTAGTAAACTTTAAGTTTTTAGCATGTATAGAGTTTTCAGCAGTCTTAAACTCATCAAGTAATATGTCAATACCTTCTTGTGCCGTACGTGGTGGCATCTGGTCAAACCAGTTTTTATTACGTAGTGACCAACCAGATAAGTATTTGTTAAGAGCATACTCATCCATCAAGAATAATAACTTATCAAGAATCACATCCATAGCACGATAGTCGTCTATAAAAGGATCCATGTCAGTTATAGCTTGTGCAATCGTAGCAGCCTCTCTACCTAAAGTATCCATAACTCTACCAGATGATTGAGTTACTTCTCTACCTAAGAATCTGTCAACGAGGTCACGCATAGCAAACGCTGCTGCTCTTGCCTGATCTTCATTTATAACATCAACCTTAAATTTACCCATCATTAGGTTTTTAACATCTCTGTTATCTAAGAATAGTTTTCTAACATCATCAAGTGTAGACTCTGGGTTTATGATATCCATATAGATACCCCATGCAGCTGCGTTCATTTCTTTTGCACTAAATCTAACACCATCTACAATAGCATTAAATCTACCAGCGTCTCTTGCAGCTTCTGTTACACCCATTACAGCATCACGGCTTGTAGATCCTACCATAAGACCTTTACGTCTCATAGCATCTGTAATTATAGGTGCTGGGTCTCCTGATGACGTACCAGTTTTTATAGCTGTAGTATCAGCAATGTTACGTGCTACATTTCCGGGAGGTGTAGTCTGTTTAGCTTTTGCAGCATCATCAAGTAAATCAGAATTTAAGTCAGGATCTAAGTTCATACTATTAAGATCTAACTCTAGCTGTTCATTACTCTGTAGTTTACGATCTACAGCTGCATTAGTTTCAACGTCTTGTATAGCCTCTTGTCTACGGTATACATCGTCTATACCATTAATATCACCAAGCTCACTTTCTAACTGTAGCTTTTCATTAATAAGCATATTCTCATTCTGACGACTTAGATTCTTACGACCTAAAGATAGTAATTCATCTATCTCTTGTATACGTATAAGTTTATCAGCGTCAGCACCTAGGCTCATGCTAAGTTGTTTATACTCTAAAGCAGTATCATCAACTGGCTCAAACCAGTCCATAGTTTTATGACCACCTTTCATGTCAAGAAAAGAACCAAGAACTGAACCAAAAATACTTAATGGTGCACTTTCAAGCATATTCTTAACTTTTCTTACACCGGGGCTATCACTATCTGTAGTTCTAAACATTTCTGGTAAAGGAATACTACCTTTTTGTCCGAATGTTTCTGGAAACATGTCACTTACTGTAGTAGTAATTGTGTCATCTTCTCCAACATCACTAAGACCTAGTATTGCTGCATCTCCTAAACCTTGAGCACCCATTGTAGCTGCTAGTTTTGCAAACCAAGGCTTACTAAATAACTTACCTCCAGCAAGTCTTGCATCTATACCAGACTGTATTTTACCACCAGCTAAAACAGAAGGTAGTACAATAGAGGATATACGTCTTATCATCTGATGAGTAGGGTTATCAAGCATTGTAGTTTTATCAAACTTTTCATCTACTTCATTAAAACCGGGTACAACTGTACCAGCTGCATCTACAAAAAAGTCAACGAGTCCCAGACCGGGAGCTGATAAGCCTTGAAATGTATTATCTAATCTTTTAAGTGGGTTACTATTTTGTATTGACTGCTCACGCTTAGCTTTTCTTACATCTTTTGTACTCATATTAAAGTACTTTTGATTAAACTCTTCTTGTAATGTACGTCTAGCTTTTCCCTTTGCTTTCCACCATGTGTCATATTCAGCAACCATGTTATCATGATTTTCTCTCAAAGATAAATCTATAGAACTAGAGCCAAAGTTATAACCAAAAGGTGCTGCAAATGTTTCTTTTGATTCCTCTTCTTGATTAAGAAAGTAATCTACGTCTTTAACTTCTTGCTCTTCTTTTTCTTTTAGTTCTTCTTCTTCATTCAAGCTCATCACCTCCTTGTCTAAGTCTGTTTCGTATGTCTCTATTTAAAAGAATTGTTCTTGCATTTTTACCTATATCATCCGGAGTTCCAAACTCTGCTTCTATAGCTTGTATACATGCTGCTAAAACTGCTCTTTTTGTATTGTTTACGTTAGGGTTTGTGTTTCCTAGCATATGGGTACACCATTTGTTACCACCCCATTTTTTTAATATTTGTTGATCAGGAGTTAATTCTTTATACGTTGGATTTGTTTCTAATAATTTATTAATAAAATCATCATGAGGTATATCACCTAGTACTTCTTTTGACATTAAATGATTGATTAAATCGTTAGAAGTTTCTCCAGTCATTGATAACTCGTCTAATTCAGCTTCAGTAATACGTTGTGAACCATCTTTTGAATAAACAAAATTGGCAAGTGTATTCAGCTTAGCTTCTCTGAGTGAACTTTCTTCTCTTCTTCCTTGACTTAATCTCTCCATTTCCATATCTACTTCTAATGCACTAACATCACCATACATCTTACCAGCTTCTGAAAGAAAAATAACTGAATTTGTTGTACCTGACTTACCTACCTTTTGTCTAAACTCACCTACTCCTCGATAACCACCATCATTCGGATCAACAACATCTACTCCGTCAATTCCTAACATAGACTCTAACTCAGTTTTAGCTTGTCTAAGTTTATCACTTGCAGGTATGCCACTAGGATAACTGTTATACTTTTCGAGTAACCATGCTAAAGCTCTGTCTGGCATACCTTGAGCAGAAGAGTGAGCTACTTGGCTTCGATTAGTCATTTTGATTACATCCTCAATTTTACCTTTAGTATAATCTCTGAGTTTATTATCTAATTTATTAAGAGGTACTGCTTCAGCTATAGCTAACTCTTGCAATCCTTTGATTCGTCTTGCCATATCTGATGTTCCGGGGTCGACATTACCAGCACCTATAGACTGTTCACTGTCTGGTAAAACTGCCCATGAGTTATAAAATCCTTTAAAATCACCAGCTTTATATGTTTGTACAAGAGTAGAGTTGATTGTATTTTCGTTAAGGTTGTCACTTTTCAGTCCAAGATATGGACCTAGTGCGTCTTTAATATGAGGATTTCCACTATTATTTTCCCAATCAGTAAAAAACTCATCTTTCTTATCTTTATAATAACCAGTATCTAGTTTGTCTATAAATGGCTGTGCATCTTGTTGCTGCTTTAAATCATGTCTAGTATCTTCAGCTTTGTCCGCTGCTTTTTTTATGGCATCAAATTTTACAGCTAGTTCATTTATCTTAGTAGGATGCTTACCAAGTATGTAATCTGTTTTTTTAGTTGAACCACGTGTAGCTTCGGGAATTAAATATCCGTAAGGATTATCTTCTGTTTTGCCATAGAAAACACCCACAAAATCATCAAAGAATGCAAAGTGTTTCATATAGTCTTCAGCCCAAGCATCATAGAGACTATTAATATTAGGGCTCTCATTTACTTTGAGACCGTTCTTATTTCTTACTGGCTTAGCAATTAAGTTTGCATTGATCTGAGTATAAAAAGAGTTCATTTTCTCATAGTTAGCCTGCTTTGCAAGTTTAAGTGCAGCTGGATTAGGAGGGTCTGTTAATACCGGTCCCTTGCTTAACACTGTTAATCCTTTAGCAAAATTCTCATTCAGTTTTTCTATCTCGTATTCACGATCCTCTAATGTTAAACGTTGTTGCATAGTCTCAGCACGAGACGTATACAGCCTCATTACTTGAACTCCTAACTTAGAGTTATGATTTACACCGTATTGCCTTAGTTGTTCGGCAGCACGGTACTGAAATAAAGCTACAACGTTTTGACCATTAACTTTAACTTTTGTCTGAGTGTTAATATAATTTAAAAACTCATCTATATTACCATTAATATTTCGTTCTAGATGATCAAAAACCAGTTCTTGGTATACAGGATTATTAGATAAGGAGACTTTTGTTATATAATCAAAGTTATATTGAGCAGCAGCGTCACCTTTTGCAACTCCCTTTGCTGCTTTTACCTGTGTATTAGCAATATCAATTAGATTAGCATTACGTGTAGCTAAATCCAAAGTTGTCATTAGCTTACCAATAGTTCCGTCTGCTAAATCTTTTTGAAACTGTTCATTAGCTTTTTTAGTCTGATGAAAAGTTTTAACTTCGTTAGCTAAGCCTAAAAAAGTTTCTGTTAAAGTGGGCGATAAGTCTGCCCACATTTTAGCTTTCTTTTGATACTCCGCTTCTTCTTGCTTAAGACTATTTAATCTAGATTGATGGTTTCTATCTTCACTGGCTTGCTGAGTTTTACTTATGTCAGCTTCAAACTCATATACTCGTCTTCTGTTTTCAGCTTCGAGCTGAGCTTTTCGATCTAAAGATTTTAAATGTTGATTACGTTGTTTTGTAACCTGCTCTCCAGCTCTTCTTATACCTGAAAGTTCAGCTTTGACTTGCTGCTCCATCGCAGCTGTACCGTCATCAATTCGACGGTTCTGAAATCTACCACCAGAGGCATATTTCTTATAGTATTTATTTGTACTCATAATTATTTAAACATATTGTAAGCACTTAAAGCACTACTTGCAATACCGGGAATCGCAGCTCCCCAAGCAGCTGACGCAGCAGCACCCGGACTAGACTTAGCTCCCTTAATAGGTTTAGTACCAAAGTCATAAGGTTGTACCATAGGAGGAAATAAAAACTCAGCCATTGGTGTAGCTATTGGTTCCGGAGGTAAAGGAGTAGCACCCGGTTTTAACATTTTTTGAGCTTCAGCATTTAAGTCTGCTACACTTCGAGCTAAACGAATAGCTCTGATAGATCGTTGTGATTCTTTTGTAGCATTATCCATAGATAAACTTAGTAACGTCATCTTAGTTCCAGCCTGTAAAGCTTCGGCACTTGCACGTTTTGCAGCAGTATTACCAGTCTGTCCAAGAGATCGTACTCGTCCTTCAGCTAGTAAAGTTTCATTCATTAGATCTTGACTTTGATATCTATTTTCTGTATCTATTTCATATAATTGTTGATATTGAGTTTGTATTGCTTCATACTCTTCTAACTCATTTATCTTTAATTGTTGCTTATAATTTTTCTCACTCTTTTGATACATCTGATTTTTCAGTGCATCTTCCGATTCAGCAATCTGTACTTGATAATCGTATTGTTTTTGATTAGTCTTATCTTTCCAAGTAGCTAGTTGAAACTCATTTTTAGCTTGAGTTGCTATCTGGTTAATAGTGTAAGCATTCTTATCTTTGAGCTGCTTTTTACCTTTTTTCCAATTCTTTAAGTCATACTCGTATTGAGCCTCTACATATTGGTTTTGTATTTCTGCCTGTTGTTTAGCAGCACTTGCTGATTTCTTAGCACCAAATATACCACTAAGTATTGATCCACCAACCGCAAACGCAGTGACCGGGTCAACATTATTAACTACACCTGTCGTAGCTAGCTTTTCTTGTAGCATAGCTTTGGCAGGGTTTGCTGACATGTTAATATCGGCATCCGTCATTGGATTACCAAAATTATTCATCATCATATTTATGTTCTCCTGTAAAATCTAGGTGAGTATAATCCTTCCCACATCATAGAGTTTAAGGATACAGGGAATGGTGAATCGTTAAATAATCTTAATGTGAAGTTTTCTGTTTTTTGATGAATAGGTAAAGTAAATACTGCATGATCTACGATAGCAATATCATTTGCTAAGTATTGATCTGCCATGATTACTGGATTCAGATTGTACCATTCATCTAAATATATTAATATAGAATCTCCATCTGCTGGAGCTGTATTAAATGTAATTGTAGTATTGTTTGTAACTGTAAAATCTGTTGATACAACATTGTTTACTTTTACTTTTACTTGATTTGAGTCAATATAACTTAAGTCAGATGCGTCCCAACTAAATACTGTAGTTGTACCATCTCCTGTATACTCACGTTTTCCTTGACGTATACCTTTTGATTTAAGTTTAAAACCCATAACTCCTGACAACCCTACAGAAAACTTCATTCTAGATATTGTAAGATTAGCAGAAAAGTCACTGCTAAATTCACTTCCAATTCCATCTCTGAAGTAAGTCTTAGGTAGAATAACGTCAAAGTCATATTTAAAACCAACAATTACATTACTTGCAATACTTGTTAAGTTTTTAGCTGGTACTTTAAAATAAGTGTTACCACTTTCAACAACACGCTCAGGTGTAATTGTAAAACCAGACTCAATAAACTGACCTGTAGATGTAGAACCTTTAATAATAAGAACTGGTGTCAGGTTTGTAGCATCATTATAAGGTAGAAAACACTTAGAAAAGTTACCTGCTGTATCAAATGTAACAGAACTAGCTGTAGCATATAAGTCTACACATGGGTTTAGTCTTTGCCCATCATTATTAACAATAATAGCATCTTCTGGACTCTGACTTAAACTAGCTTTTGCTAAGGTAAATTGACCACCTTGTTTAGTTACAGCATAAAACTCGTCTGAATCTACAGCTATAGTTTGTACATTACCGGGTGCTTCCCAGTTAAACCATGCTCTAATTTCTCGATCTTTGTCTTCAGCATAAAATCTAAAGAAATATATGTAACGAGAGCTTTGTCCTGAGAAAGCTATAAACTGGTTTTGTGGACTAGATATTAACGTATCCATAGTAGATGGTATCCACTCATTTACTGTACGTCCAATGTCAGCTACGTCTGGGTTTTCGTTTTCTCCCCGAGTAATCATACCAAAGACTCTAGTATAACTAGGTGTCTTACTAATAAATGTAATTGATGTACCTGCGTCTACAGGGCTAACAACTGTATCCATCTCAAAGTTAGAGATAGCACGTATAACAGTAGTAGATGGTGTTAATACTCCGTCTCTAGATGCCATCATAAACTGCTGATTAGCACTAAATAGAACAAGACCCTGAGTAGTGGGTAGTATACTATGTAGTGCAACAGGTTTTGTTGATGAACAGCTAAGGTCTATAGGGTCTGCATCAGTTACAACCTGTGCAGATGTATGATAAAAATTAAAGAATTGTCCAGACTGACTCATAATAACATGTTCGTCTGACAAAAATCCTAACCTATTATTGTGGAAAAAAGTAGTTTGTATCTTCTTACCTACAAAACTGGGTTGTGGGTTTGTGTTATCATCACCTACAGTTCTATTATCGTATACACCTCTTTGAAATACAAAAGTATTAGTAGCTGTATTTAACAGCTCGTGCGGCATAGAAGCATCATCAAATCCAGTTGATACATCTGGGGCTACGGACTCTCTCCAAAAACCATTACCTGAGACATTATTATTAGCGTTAAATTTTAAGTAATAACTTTCACCGATGATAGAAGTATCAGGATCTATTGCTGAAATTTTTACTAAATGGTTATGTACTGTACGCCCGGGTAAGTCTCCTAAATCAGAAACCTCATCTTGAAAACTAATCGCATTATCTTCTAAGGCTCCACCTGAAGCTGCTAATGTAAAAGATGTTGATGAGTTACTTAAGTATAAACTATCTTGTAATTTTGTTACAGTTAAGTTAGTTATACTTAAAGCATCTATAGCTGTTTTTAAATTAGTTAAAGTTGTACCATAACCGGTAACTGCTCCGTTAGTTATAGTCACGTTTTGTTTAGTACCACCGTCAGGTGTAATATCAACTGAGTAAGTATTGTTATAAGATGGTCCTACTAATTTAACTGTTCCTTGTCTATTAGCATTGAATGTAGGAGTACTGAATGCAGAAACAGTTTTACTTTTTTGTGTGATAAAAGATTTATCCTGTATAGTTAGTACATCATAATTATCTGTATTTGATGCATTAAGGTAGTTTTGAGCAGCTCCACTATTACCATATGACACTGTAGCTTGGGCACCTGTAACTGCATTCCAAATAAAAATACCACCAGTACCACCGTCAGGTGCTGGTGTAATACATCCAATATATTTTTCTGTTTCTGTTCTAGAAATATAGAACCATTTTGAGTTATCATATGTGGTTCCTGTACCTAGATTAGCAATCCACTGAAACCCCGGTCTTTTAGTAAGACCGAAGGTTGGATCAGGGAATCCGTTAATACACTCCTCAACTTGGCCGGGAAGTTTCTTATCGTCTGCTTGTCTAGATACTCCACCGAGATAACTTTCAATTCGTTGAGTTACTGCTGGCATTATCGTTGTAAAGCGTGAAATGGTTGATAGCTTTGATAGTAGTTTTGCTGTCCTTGTGGATGACCAAACATAGTATATTGTCCTTGCTGTGTTTCGTACTCCAATGCTAAGGCTCTAAGCAAACCTTCTTGTTGTGCTAGTCTTTGATACTGAGCATTATCACCTACTATCTTAGATGATGTAAGAGAAGCTGCTCTAGCTGTTATGTAGTTAGTTATAGGTTCTGGTAAATCTATGTAGTCAAACTCCCATACGACATCACATTCGATAGGACTATACTCCCATGTGTATCTGTGGTTCTGTCTATCATATAGTTTACCGTTTCTTCTAACTCCGTCATAAGTTGTATTCTGTGAGTTTTCTGATAACTTAATTTGTAATACGTTATTAGGAATTATTATTTCTTTATTAACGTCAGGTACAAACTCGTAATGAAACTCTTTGTTAAAGGTCCAGCCTTCTGACTGCGTTTCTCTCGACACCTGTAATAGCGTATCATAGGCAATCGCAACTTCCGGGTTGGTTTGATCTAGTGTCGTTACAGGAGCTTGACCACATGACGTGAGTATTTGGTTTACAGCTGGTAACTCTTTTGTAGCGTTTGTGGTTGGAAAAGGCATAATAAAAAAAAGGGGAGCCGAAGCTCCCGTATAAAAAATAAAAATTAAGCGTTAGCTGGGTATGAAGTACCGAATGCAGCATTACCTGTAGATCCTACAGCAGCTCCAGCGATAAGTTCAACACAAGCAGCAGGGTTTAAGAAGTCTGCTCCCATAGCTAAACGTCCGAGGATAACATCACCTTGGTATACAACTGATACATCACCGGAAGTAATCTGAACCTGTGGTCCGATAGCTTCTACACAACCGGCTCCTTCCTTTTGGAAGATAAGTCCGCAGCTGTTAGCGAAGTCAGATGAGTTACCGTAGTTGTTGTTGATACCTGTTACAGAAGCTCTACCGTCTTCTGCTCCTTCACCAACGAATGATCCTACGTTTCCGGGGCTTGTTACACCGGGGTTTGTTGCAGATGCAGAGCCATACTTAGTACCATATGATCCGAAGAATGGGATGTTCATTGACTTGTAGATCTTGATGCCTGCAATTTCAATGATGCCCTGTCCGGACTGTAAGGTAGTACCTTGCTCGTCTCTGTTAATAAGACCGTTAGAACCAACACCTTGTATTAATTCATAGTACTGTCTTGGGTTTAACACAGCAACTCTACCCTCAGAACTAACACCTTTTTCATCTAGTGCAGCAGCTGCATCATAGAAAGCGTTAATTAGAGAAGCAGGTACGTAAGCGTCTGAAGCTTGGTTGTTTGTACCAACTCTGATCTGTGTTCCGCCGGGCTCAACAAAGCCTGACTTAGAGATTGGAGAAGCTTGTCTAGCACCTTTAGCGATAGCTCTAAAGATAAGTCTATCGTATTTTTGTGCAAGAGCATAACCAATCTTCTTGGAAATTTCACCACGTAATTCGTAGTGTGCAAGTGTTTCATCTAATTCGTAGACGAATGCACTTGAGATTAGAAGATCATCAATAGTGATTGTCTTCTCAGCTACTGGAGGTGCACCATCGGTGTTACCTAGTATGCTGTTACCGGGTGTATGATACTCGGCTTTTGTGTGTCCAGTGTAGACGAACTGAAGTGACTTACCATTTGTAAGTGTTCTCTTCATTACAAGGTCTCTAGCGATTGCATTGTGCTGGAAGCCTTTGAACATCTCTCCACTGAACAGCTTTAAATAAAGGGCACGGGCGTCGCCTGTGCTATTATTCTGACCGGGGCGTGTAAGAGCCGTAGTCAGAGTACTGTTCTGTTGAGCCATTGATATGGATTAAAAAAGATTGATATTGCTTAGTACTAATTTTTTTCTCGAGATTTTTTTTGTGGTCTTTCCCACCGTCTAGACGGCATCAGGTATCTCCGTAGAGGCTTATGCCAATGGCAGGGGAGTCCGACTCTGAGGTGCTCCCCGGCTGTTTAGTAAGAAGGTATCTCTAGTTGAGCATCTTCTTTCTTTTCTTCAGTTTTGTTTTCTGGTTCTGGAGCAGGGTATGTCTGAGGCTCTAACCTCGTGACTGCTGCTCTCATAACCGAGCTTTGATGTGCCATTTACTTAACAATTTTAGTATATGTAACACCACGGTAAACGTAAGTTACTGTCATAGCTTCCTCCGATACCTAGCCCCCGTTCCATGACTAGATGACATGCGTCGCATAAGCGATGAACGGACGTCGGGGTTATGCTATT
>VTLG01002722.1_pt1 | contig 19824 bp, 28 predicted proteins | sample 4694571 | NCBI WGS metagenome assembly VTLG01 (sample SAMN12604809, study PRJNA352737) | marine metagenome | biome: ENVO:00000447; feature: ENVO:00000209|ENVO:00000569|ENVO:01000036; material: ENVO:00002151; isolation source: viral sequences binned using virsorter ... | reverse complement strand
AAGATTAACAGCAAGATCAATTAGTTTCATCTTGTCTTCTAATTGATCAACTAATTCAACGTCATGGATGTTATACGTAACAAACTTTTCCCAATTTTGAGTGTAAAAATCTCTAAAAGTTTCATACTCAGAGTGATCAAGTTTCTTTTTACCAAGTTCTACATTAGCAATATGATCAAGTCGATATGATTCTTGATTAGTATAAGTAAATTTTTGATAAAGATCCAAGTAGTCAAGAATACTAACACCGATAATATCATAGTGGATATTTAAACGACCTTTAATTTCTGTTTCTTTTTCAAATACTTTATTCCATGGTGAAAGTGATTTCATATACTTTGTAGAAAGCACACGTTCTATTCGACGACATATAAAAGGAATGTCGAATAGTTTTACATTCCAACCAGTAATAATATCAGGAGTGTTTTCTGCCCACCATTTTAAAAAATCACGTAGCATTTCTTCTTCTTTCCAGAAAACACGATACTCTACATCATCTCGTGAATGTTCATACTCACGTGTTCCCCATACAATTATTTTCTTACTAGTAAAATCTTTAATAGAAAGACAAAGAATCTCTTCTGAAACTTCCCTAACATTAGGAAATCCATTTTCAGAAGAGGTTTCAATATCAATGGTATAAATTTTTAACAGAGAAGTATCACAATCTAATCGTTCCTCTGGAAATTTGCTACTAATATACTGATACAAAAATCTAGAATTACCATAGATTTTATAGTTATCTACATGTTTGTATTGTTCAATAAATTCTCTAGCATCTTTTATGGTATCAAAATTAATCTTTTGAGCATACTCACCCTCTAGAGTTTTGTATTCAGTTTTATTATTTGTAGGAGCAAAAAGAACAGGGGAGAAAACCTCTTCATATTGAACACGTTCTCCATGATCGTATCCAATATAAAGGATTTTATCCCCAGTCAAAAACACATTACTGTAAAAGTTCTTCGTCATCAGATGGCAATTGTGATAGGAGTTTTTGATACTCCGAAAGGATATTTGAATCTGGTGTTGCTAATGTAGCAAGTGATTCAGAATATAGTAAAACATTTCTTTGGTTTGTATACCTTGGGAATGTCTTAAGTTCTCCTTCAACAATTTCCATTGGATCCGCTAAGAAACAAGAGGGTTCCATTTCCATCTCAGAAATTTGAGAAATTAAATAAGTGCCATTGCGAAGAAGTATCAATTTTATTTCCATTATGCTGCTTCCACAGTTGTTTCTGGAATTTCTACTGGAGGTGGTGCCATTGGTGATGCGTTATCACTCTCTAGTTCAATATTATTCTTTGCACAATAATCTTTGAGAATATTGTCATGTGGGTCGTAAATAGTAACTAACCAATCTGCTGGAATTACAAATGCTCTTTGTTTAGAAAGAGGTGCCCAATGGGTGTATCTAACAGAATACTTTGTACGTGGTGCATCTTCACCTTCTACTTGAAGTTCATCAGATGGTTCAGCGGTGAGTTGCATTACAAATGGATTTGAAAGATGATAAGCAACAATGCCTTTCTTTTCAGTGTCCATAATTTCTTTGGCGTCAGAAATAACATCTTCGCCAGATTTCAACAACATAACTTTAACGGTCATAGTGATAATGTAGTGTCTTCTAAATGTCTAATGTGGTTTGATAGTTTATCAAGGTATCCACGATTTCGTAACTCTTTGAACACTAAGTTCTCTAGAGCGAACTCTCCACCTTGTTGAATTGCAGACGCTCTCATGTCACGAATTCTCTTTTGAAGTTTTCGTAGAACGTCAGCATCATCTGCCTCATTCTCAATGAGATCATCAATCTTTTCCATCATATCACGAATCTTGCGAATAAGCAAGGGGTCTGCAAGATTAACCTTAACTTTGTTAGGTAACAATAACCATTTGTCTTGAATGATGGAATACACACCTTGGTTAGCAGGTAGTGGATCTCTCTCATCTTGAGCATATAACTCAACAGGATGAGCATAGATTTTAATGTCGTGGACGAGTGCCCACAACTTCTTTTTGTCTCTTAGATAATCATCTAAAAGATCTGGACAGTCAGCAATTTGACTTTTGTCTACAACTAAGTGAAGGTCTAAATCAGAAAATCTAGTGTAATTGTAGTTAGCGTTACCACCAACCAGAATCATATCTTTTACTGCATTGGATGGAATCTTAGCAAAATCTGCCCATTTGTTTCCAATCTGTAAAAGTTTATCTTTTACTTCTGGTTTGAGAACCCCATCTTCCCAAAACTTGATATTTAATTCTTGGTTATACATCAGAGTTAATCTGAGTTTTTGGAACGTCTTCACTACTATCCTATCACTTTTTTATTATTTATCAACTACCTCAGTTTCGGTAAGAGGAGTTTCCTCAGGTTTTGTCATCTTAATGAAACTTTCAACAATGCTCATCATAGGTTCAGAAATAGAAATAACCCAATCAGGATTGACTGCAATTTGAGTGTCTGGAGTAAGTGGGTTCCACCTAGAAAGAAGAATCTTATACTGACCTTTAACACTTTGACGTGCTTCAGGATCTTCAATATCAAATTCTAATTCAGAACCTTCAAGAGGTTCAATCTTTACACAGTGAGGGTTGTTAAATACAAATGCTTGTCTACGTTGTTTATCATCAACCGCTTCTTGTAGTTCAGTCACAACATATTCCCCAGATTTTAGGGAAACAATCTTTATTGCCATTTTAATATAGTTGGTTTAATTTATATTATAAAGAGGTCTTAACAATTTGTCAAGACCCCTTGTTGATTTATTTATTTGATATTATAGATACTCTTTTCTTGCATGGTGTTCTGGAATAATCTTGCCTAGTGTAACTGCAAGAAGTCCATCTGCAAATGATACATCTTTAACTTCAACGTCATCAGATAGAGACCATGCCCTTGAGAAAGATCTCTGTGCTAGTCCTCTATGACTATATGTTTCTTTTTCTTTTTCTTCTTTAGTTCCTTCAACGAATAACTTACCATATTCCGTGTAAACTTTAACTTCTTTCTTTTTGAATCCTGCAAGTGCAATCTCTAATCTGGATTCAACGTTGTTTACATGAACAATATTATATGGTGGATAGTTAGCGTTTGTGTTTGTATTCCAAAATTGTTGGAAGTAATCATCCCATCCAATGCTGTTTCTTGTGATCTTATCCATCAATTCTGGAAGATCGGCAGCACTATATCTCTGAACGTTAGTCATAGTTCTCCTTAGTAAGCGAGTGTAAATTGTGTCCCCGAAGGCGACATCAATATTTATATGCACAAAAAAATAGTGGTTTGGTATAAACCGTACCACTACATAAGGTGTTCCGACTTTAGTAGAGACCGCACGAAAGATCTCACGTATATTTATACCTAAATAAAATAGCGTTGAATATTCAATTTCACAAATGAAAAAAGGTTTAATAGTTTTTGGTATGTTATTGATGACGACAACTGCAGCAAATGCTGGCGGTATTATTTCTAAACATTCATCATCTGTTCAACTAACAGTAGATGCAGCAAGGACCGATGCTTCAAGAATTGGTTCAAGTTTCTCAATTTCTGGTAGCAATATCGATACCACTGATGGTACGACTGCTGGCACTGTGAGTGCAGGAACAATCACCTCAGGTGTATATTCTCCAGGAACCATTGCAGCAACTCAAGACACAGCAGGTGCAGCGTTCGATTTTTCTCAAAGTTACAATCAAGCGGATGCAGTATTAACATCTGCTCCAACAGTCGGTGCTGTCTCAGCACTCTCAGACCAGACCTCTTATGCAGCAGGTTCAGCAGGTGACTTGGCAGGTACTGTAACTTCAGCAGGAATTTTAACAGTAACTGCTGGTGGTGCTGGTACCAGTGCAGTTGGACAGTTCGTTAGCGAAATTACCGTGATCGACTAATACCATGAGGAATACACATAAAATATTCCTCTTAGTCATCACTATGAGTAGCATAAACCCAGTCATAGCAGTGCCTGTGGTCCCTAATTTTACCCAAGGTAGTATGTCGTCTCATACTGAGACAAGTACGACTGTAACTGAGACAATAAATTCTATGGATTATTCCACAGGGTATCAATATTCAGTAACGGGTTCGGGAATAACTGCAGACGGAGATCTATCCCCAGGTACGGGAACAAATAATGTAACTATAGACGGAGTGACATCAACATGGACCAATGTGACCGAAAGACCATCATTCGTTCAAACAAATCCAGGAGAAGCGTTTCAATTTACGGAGACCTATTCTGGAGCTGGATTGCAAAATCATACAATAATCCAAAGAACAACAGAAATTCAAAGCGTAACAGATACAACAAGTATTTTCTCCCAATAATCGTATGTCTATCAAACATTGCGAGTGTCCCTGTCACTCTGGCGGAAACTGTCGGGGGTGTAAGTGCAACCGCATCGCCCATAGCAAACTCCAGTGGTAGCGTGACTAATCAGGCAATCCAGGTGCTTCAAGGACCATACATAACTAATACTTATGGGAATGGTATACAGTGCCAGGGACCTACCGTCAACGTTACTCCATATGTAACAGGATCGCTTTCACAACAGCATCCGTTTGAGGATATGTATATGGATCCCGTGTACGACATGTCAGATTTAGATGAGGATGGTTTATTAGACAATCCTGGTGATATACTCTACTTCATGCCTACTCGTACAGGACAAAAAAACAATACTAATTTGTCTATAGGTTTTAGTGCCACATGGTCTAGACCATTAGATAAAGAATTACAAGAACAATGCAAACAGGCAGCAAATGCTAACATCGAAATGATGAAGCAATTAACTGCCAACAAAAGATTAGATTTTGAGATTGGAAGATTAAAAAATTGTGGAAATTTGCTCAAAGAGGGCATTACATTCCATCCAAAATCACCTTACTATAAGGTATGTTCAGATGTCGTAGTACATAATGTAACACATGTAAAAGAACATAAACATACAATACCTAGTAAAAATGCAAAAGATTTAAAAACTATTCAAATAAATCGGTAATCAGTAAAATTAATTCCTTGCATATGATCATACTCATGTAAAAATACTCTGGCAGCAAATCCATCTAGTTTTATTTTATGGTCAACTTTATCTTTATCTTCATACTTAACTACAATCGATTCTGATCTTTCAACCTCAATAAATTCATCTGGATAAGATAAACATCCTTCTTCCATAACACATGTTTTAGAAGATTGTTTTACAATTCTGGGATTGAAACAAGTTAAAATTTCATTGTATTCTAAATCTCTTATCATCACAAATACTCTTTCATTAATACCTATTTGATTTGCAGACAATCCAACTCCCTTGTGATGAATCATATTTTCTTTAAGAATTTTAGATATTTTAACACGATCTAAATTATAACTACACTTTTGAATCTTCTCATGTAATATGGGATGGGTATTAGGTGTTAGTTTTAATATCATTTCTTTCCTTTTAAAGGTGGTAAACCTTTCTTTGCACGATATTCATTTGCTTGAATTTCTGCACGGGAAGGTTTTTCTTCTTTTTTACCTATTAACTTTTGAATCTTTTTTGATAGTTGTTTAATTACAGGTTTTACAACTCTTAATAATAAGGGAGTTGCTGCAGCAGCAGCGGTTGCCACAACAGCAATTGATGTAGTTGTTGTAACTTGATTTGCAGATGGTATTCCTTTAATAATTTGATCTGTAATAGTAATCTCTTCAGTAATTGGTATACATTCTTTTCCTACCAACCTATATTCAGTAATTTTTTTAGTTCCACTTTCTACAAGAGTGCCAATAGGTTGTGTTAACTTTTGTACTTCTGTAGGGCATTGTGATTGTTTAAGATCTTTTGGTATTTCAGGTGCTTCTACTTCTGGTGGTTCTGGTACTTCAGTATTAGGTACAGGTGCTGGACGATTAATGGTCATCTCCTCTGGGTTATAATTAATAGGATTATAACTGGGAACTCCAGCATCACACAGTGTGTAAGTTCCAGAAGGATCTTCTTCTTTAATTTTATTGTTTTTAGGATTATTAGTTTCGTGTGCTTCAACACATCCAGGAATATTAACAATAGGCAAACCAATATTTACTACAACTGGTGGAGGTAATACAGTTCTAGTATTATATTCTGTTACTACTTTTGGTATTTCAATCTCCCTAATAGTAATATTGGGAGAAGATATAACTGGAATTTCCATTTAGAAAGATGGAGGAACTATACCTCCAGTTAATTTAGGCATCTCTGGCATAGCACTTGGGAGAGCATCTGTTACGCCACCTAATACTTGTTCTTTGATACTATCTTTTACTTTATCAATGATAGCGTCTTTTTGTAGATAGATGAATATACCACTACCTACTACTGTCAATGATACTACGCCACTTAGGATGGCGATTCCGTTAATTAATTTTTGCATTTTCTTCTTCCTTTTTACCTATGGGTGGTGCTTTCTTAGCACCGCCGTTCCTAGCAGGGGACAAACCGAAAGCAGCTAGTGATCCACTGAACACACTTGCTATGAAAGTTGGATCGAAATCTAAAATCTTTTGACCATTAGGGAGTCGTACGTAACTAAATGTGAGCAGAGATGCTGACCATATAAGTACAATTACTTTTACTAAGTTACCCAGAACTTCACTTTTATCTTCGTCATCATATTCTTTTTCTACTGGTTTTTTATTGAAAGTCATGAATAAAGATGTTATGTATCTTTATTTATAAATCTAAAACTGGAATTTCAGGAAGAGTTGATGTAGTAGTTTTCTTTTTACCGATGTTATACTTAGATTCTAATTGCCATTCACCTTTTTCTTTGTAAGCAAGGACTTTAATTTGATTAAGAGGAGCGATGTCAAGAACACTGCTAGTGTTAACAATAGAAATAAGTCCCCAATCAGAAAGAAGTTGAGTAATTCTGTTACGGCGTTGAACATCATTTAATGTTAGATTTGCGGATTTGCCATCAAGAGCAAATAATTCTTTGAAATGTACAATGTAATATTTTCCCTGTTTATGTAGAATATGACAGGATTGGTATAATTTCTTTTCTTTCCTAGATGCTACTCCAATTCTAGAAAGAGTTTCTCTTACCTTAAGAAAGTCATCTGGTTGAGATAAAGTTACCTCTACCATACTTTCACGAGTCCACTGAACCTCAGCAACCTGAGTCATTACGTTTTACCTCCACGGTTTAATTTAGATTTAATATAATCAATTTGTTTACTATTTAGAATTTTCAAAACTGCTTGTGCTTTCTCAGTACTATAATTATAATACTCTTTGACAGCATCAAGATTATCAAGTTTCTCTTTCTTTTCCCAGGGAGAGAATCTCTTCCTCTTCCTAACAGTATTTATGTAAAAATCATACTGCATACGATTACTAATATCATGATAAGTGTTCATTTCATTAGCAAACATAACCGTATCAATAAAACCAGACAGGCACTTATTAATAATCCAGGAAGGGTAATTTTTCTCCCATCCTGGATCTTCAGTATCCATCAAATTAATTTTATTTTCGTTAATGGACTTAAGATAGTCCGTCAAACTGTGACTAAATTTATTCATTAATAATTTAAAAGAAGAAGTTCTTTGCGTTTCTTTTGGTTTTTATTGTAATTACCAGTGGATCTCATTGTGTAAGTGAGTTCCCAATCTTTCTGTTTCCATTTAGGAAACCTTTCTTTAACATAAAGATCTGAATTATATGTAATCATACACTTTTGTTCTGAGTTACAACATTGTGCTGCAAACAACTCATGATCAAATCCTTTATGCATATTACCATTACTACCATACAACGATGTCTTAATATCATAAGGAGGATCTAGAAATAAAAAAGCATCATCTCCATATAAAAATTCACCATAATCATGATTAGTAATTTTCCAAAATTGAATGATTTCAGAAATTGCAGGTAGTTTATCAATTCCTCTAAGTGTAAAATTTTGATATGATGCCATCTTACTAAAAGAAGAAGTAGCAGACAATCCACTAAAAGAACATTTATTTAAAATATAAAAATTGAACGCTGTTGAGTACACATCACCAGCATCTAATTGTTTCTTTGCATTATCAAATGCTTCTTTATGTGCCTCAATACTCTCACCAAGTTCAGTTTTAAGTTCTCTTAGTTCATAAGTAAGACGTTCACCGTCCTGCTGTAAGGTCTTCCAGAAGGCGTATACGGGGTAATAAAGATCATTGACCCAAATATATGTCCTAGGTCTTTCTTGAGTGATGTGGAGTGCCATAGAACCACCACCAAGGAATGGTTCAACATACTTCTCAAATCTCCTAGGAATATGTTTATCCAAAAACTTAATTGCCCTAGATTTTCCACCAGGGTATCTCAAAGGAGTTTTGTACTTTTTCATTTAATAAAGTTGTGCTTAGATGTACTACTCTTTGTTCTATTATGAATTACAATAAATCTATCTGCTGCAAATGTCCCTGCAAGGCAGACATCAATCTCATCACCATCTTGCCAGTTTACATCACCATTTTTTTTGGTGTGAAGCATTGCTTCTTGTATCTGGTCAATCACTTCTTGTGTCAGTTTCATTGTATTATTGTCATCCCATAATCTTCTGGAGTTGGAACAGGCATATAGTATCCATCAGGTGCAGTTCTTTTTCTTTGTGGCATTTGTATAATCTCAATAGTTTCTTCAAACCATCTGTTCATTGATCTTGACATAGCACGATAAGATGTACCAACATAGAGTTGTCCACCTACAACAGCACCTGCCATAGCACCCCAGAACCAGTAATAAAATCTGGACTTCATTTGTGCTCTAATCTTTTCACGTTTTCTCATAAATTTGTTAGTCATTTGAATTGACACTCCACCATAATTTCAGTAAGAGCAGCAAGTAAATTAATTTCTTGATCAGCAACAAATGCAGATTTGTATTGATAGTTAGCAATAATTAACACTGCTTGAGGAATAGTTCTTGCTTCAAGTTTTGAAGAAAGGTTATCGTATATGGAACGAAATATATGAGAGGGTTCATTATCCATGTTATTGGTAACCCATTTCTTAACCGTATTAAACTGTTTATTTTTCAGTGCATCTACAAGTTGTTCAAACTTAATATCAGATAAACTAGCAAGAATGCCACTATCTATTTTACCACCAACTGCATAACGTTGACACTCATTAAGTGTACGACGCCAGTCAGGAAAAAATTTAAGAATTAATTGAGGAAGAACTTTTTCATCATATTCTATACCTTCATTATCAAGTATAAATTTAAGACGATCAAAAAATAATTTTGCTAAGTTTGGTTTCTCTCCTCCTGGAATGCCAAAGTCAACAACAGAACATCTAGAATGAAGAGGTTCAATAATTTTATTTTTAAAATTACAAGTAAAAATAAACCTACAATTATTACTAAACGCTTCAATGTTTGCACGTAAAGCAAGTTGCACGTCATGAGTTGTATTGTCTGCTTCATCAACAATAATTATTTTATGTTGTGAATCACTAGAAAGTGATACGGTAGAAGCAAAATTCTTACACTTATTCCTTACTGTATCAAGATAACGTCCTTCATCAGAACCATTGATAACAATATAACTTACACCAAGTTCATGGCAAAGTGCTCTAGCAACAGTGGTTTTACCAATGCCAGCAGTTCCATGAAGAAGTAGATTAGAAATCTGTCCTGTCTTCACAAAATTTTTAAAAGTTTCTTTTGTACTCTCAGGAAGAATACATTCATCAATTTTCTTTGGGCGATACTTTTCTACCCAAAGAAATTCATCACGATTATTCATATTAACCAAAGAAAGAATCAGGTTCTAATGCAATAAAATATTCTAAATCTTTATCTACAAAATGTGCTGCCTTAGTAGACAGTTTTACATGATAAGAAGTAGAAATCATCTTAAGGTTTTCAACTTTAAATTGAAAAGAAAATGGTGTGTCTGAATGTCCAACTGCATGAACAACAGTATTAGAAGTATCGTTTTCTTTGTCTTTAATAACTAAAGAAACTTCACCATTACTGTCAGTTTCTACACATAGATCAGGAAGGTTGTAAATACCTGCTAATTTTTTTAAATTCTCAAAATCAGTTTGATCTAAATTAAATGAAAATTTGTAATCTAAAGACCCAATATTTTCAGGTGGATGTGGTTGCACAACAGCAGGGTCAGACAAAAAGTATTTTACTTTTGAACGACCTGAACTAATAGTCAAATAAGAACTGTTAGCAAATTCAAGATCAGGTTGATTCCAAACACTAAGACCCACAAGAAGTTCGTGTAGATCATAGATTGCAAAGGGCATAGTAAAATCCTCAGGAACATTCGCCCTAGCAAAAATGTTTTGAGTAACTGAAATAGTTTTTAATGTAGAACCTTCTTTAACATATATCATGTTATTAATGTTAGAGAAGTTTTTAAGGAGTTCAAAAGTCCTTTCAGATAGTTGCATAATTAAGGCATAGTGTGATCAATATTACCACTAGTCATGGATGGTTGTCCATAGTGGTTGTCAAAGTGTAATAGTAGCATAGCATAATGAATGACTTTTAGCAAGTCCTTCTTATCTTTACCATTCTTGCTTCCATATCTACTACCATATTTTAGTATGTTTGCTTGGCAGAAATGTGGTGCAAGATCTCTAGATGCCATGAGGTCTATTGTTTGGACTTTACGAAACTCATGTTGAGTTCCTGTGTAGTGCCCATTGTAAGTAGAAGCAATGTATTCTTCTATGTCTTTGAGGATTTCTTCCTCATGATATTTAAATTGATGATTGTGTTTCACTATAGGATACTCCTCATCAAGTGTTCCATTAAGAACGTCATACGCTAAACTCCATGCATTAACCATAAGTGAATAGAAAATCATTTACAAAGGATTCTGACTTTTCTTCTCCAAACTTGCCTTTTAAATAACCTCTAACAGGATCAAGTTCGGTCATGTATTTGTCAAAGTCAGCATACACCGTAGTGTCTTCTCCTTGTGGATCATTTAATTCTACCATCTTTTTGTATTCTGTCAAGTATTGTTTAAACATTGGTAGATGTTCATCAACCTCATCAGGTTTACAATACCTTACGAATATGTTTTCTGAGAAGTGATTACCCATCTCAAAGAACCTATACTTACCATCATCTTTTGGAAGACCATCAACTGAGAATAGATACTTTTCTCTTGGATGTTGGAAGTCAAATACTAGAATGACTTTCTTCTCACTAAACTTCATTAGATCCATTCCAAAACAAGGAAGATCTGCACCTGTTTTAGGATACAGTATAGTGTTGTAGATGTCAGATCTAGGATCTGTTATATGTGCTTCCCTTGCTTTGATAAAGTTCTTACCATAACGAAGGTTAGCAATGAGGTGGGCATCTTTTCCTTCCCACTCTGCCCATTGTTCCCCAACCTTTAGGTCAGGGAATGTCTCTTCAAGAGCAGCAATGTAGTTTTTCCAAATGGTCATGAGTTAATTTGATCAAGTAGTTCTTGGTTTGATGGTTCTTCATCATCACCAAAGTTTACATCAGCATCAACCTTATCATAGAGTTCCATGAATGATTGCTTTGTTTCTTCATCGAAACGATTTACACATACCTCAATTGCTTTCTCTTTGCTACCAAAGATTTTGTATGCATTGACTATGTGAACCAAACGACGAGTAGAGATTAATTCATCAATACCACCATCGTTAAATGTCTTACGAATGATGTCTGCCCAATCTACTAATCGTTTGCAGAAGGTGTCGTCATCGAGTCCTGATTGCTTGAGGATTTTGTTTTCGATGGAGACGGTTGGGTACTCTTGCTCGAAGGTAACTGGGAATCGTTCAAGGAATGCTTCGTTGAGCACGTTAGTTCCAATGAATCTTCCATCGTCTGAACCTTTACCCTTAGTATTTGCGGTTGCAATGACGTTGAATCCCGATTTGGGTCTAACGAATCTTCCAATCTTTTTAAGGAAAACACCATTTCCCTCAAGGATGCTCTGAAGGCAGAGGATTTTGTTAGAGGCAAGGTCGATTTCGTCAAGGAGCAATACTGCACCTCGTTCGAGTGCTTCGATAACGGGTCCGTTATGCCATACTGTGGCACCATTAACAAGACGGAAACCGCCAATAAGATCGTCTTCATCTGTTTCAATAGTAATGTTTACTCTAATAAGTTCTCTCTTTAGTGTAGCACATGCTTGCTCTACTGAGAAGGTCTTACCATTACCTGATAATCCTGTAATGAATGTAGGATAGAAGATACCTGATTGAATAATCTTTTTGATATCTTTGAAGTTACCAAATGGTACATAAGAATCTGATACTGGAGGTATCAAATCTCTTGCTTCTTTAACTACTTGTTTCTCAAGTTGTGCTTTTGCTTGAGCAACAGTTAGAGTCCAGTTTCCTCTAGTTAGTTTTCTGAACTCAGGCATCTTCTTAATTCTTTTTGAGATGCTTTGAACTTGAACTTTGAAATGAGTTGCTGCTTCTTGAATTGCTTTGCTACCGATTTCGGTACCATAGTTCTCTTTGAAGTAAGAGATCAAATCAGAGTTGGAAAAGGTTGGTTGGAAAGGCATTGTTTTTTCTTAACTATGAATTCATTATAAAGGATAAATGGGGCAGTGACTACCCCATGTGTGACAGTTTATCAACTGGTTATGCAACCATGTCAATAAAGGATGAAAGTACTTTCTTATTAGAACTTTTACTTTTAAGATTCTTCTTGAAAGCAGATCTTATTTGTGCTTTAGTAGCATTCTCTTTTACTTCAAACTCTTCACTTTCATTTAATCTACTTGAAGCAATACCATATAGAACACTATAACCTGTTGGTTTTAGTATTGCTGATTTTGTTTTGCTCCATGACTTCTTATCTTGGTCAGTATAATTTTCATCTTGCTTGTACTGGTAATGGAATCTACTTACCTCACCAGATTGTAATAAACGAATACCTATTATATTACAGTTTGGAAAGTTATCTTCAAGATTTTGTAACAATGTTTGTGTGATACTATTCTTCCAGTTCCACTCATTACAAGCATGATATACTCTACCAATTTTTCTATCACGTAACTGACAACGACTATGTAAACTAATTCTACCAAATTGCATTACACTTGGATCATAATATGATGGGCACATGTTAACACGTGAGATAGATTGTGATTCTCCATCAGTTAAAAGAACTGTGTTTAACTTAGATACTTGATGCTTTCTAAAGAAGTCAGGTATTAGTTCACGTAAAGCAATTATAGTTTCATTTAATGGAGTACCTGATAAATTGAATCCATAAGGAACATAATCAGAATACCCATTCTGTAATGAATAAGATAACTTGAATAAGTGTTGACACTGTTCTTCAAAATCTTTACCACTATCAGAAGATACAAAGTTTAGAAGACGGAATGTAGGATGACAGTATATTTCATTCTCTTTCATCACTTGGATCTCTTCCAAACCACCTCTACCATCTGGATCAGGATTTCTCCACTCTGATGGTGAATCATTTGTAAATCCATATACTTCAAATGGTATATTAACTTTCTTACAGAACCAAAGTAAATTTAATAATTGTTTTACTGTGTCGTTTATAACAAAGTGCATCGAACCAGACCAATCTAATACAAAGATTAGTCCATGATTCTTACCCTCAGGTAGAACAGTTATCTTCTTGAAAAGATCCTCGTTGAATTTGTAAGTATGGAGTTTCTTTGTATCGAGTACTCCAGTCCTACTAGTAGCAGCACGAGAGTAAGCATCTGCAGATTTTCTACATTCAAATTCTTTAACAAGATAGTTAACTCCCTTACTAGATTCTTTTTTATATTTTAGATACTTATCGTTTAATTGTCTACCAAAGTCACTATATGTTAACTTTTCATCAGTACCTATGGTTGTGTAGTGGTATCTGAATTCTTCATTAGCAGTTTCTTTCCACCATTTTTTAAGATAAGTACTTACACGTTGATGATCAATTACTATCTTATCCATTTTTAATTTTGGAAAATCTAAGTATACTGTTTCTTTTGCTCCTTCATCAACTAACTGTCTCTGATTAGAATTAAATGCTTCTTGTGTTTCAGCAGTAAATTCATCAGGTTTTAAGTTTGATTCAATTCCACCTTCATTACTCATGGTATCCCATGGTTGCTCAGGATTTATTATCTCTTGATCAGGTGTTTGATCTTCTTCAAATTTCTTTTCTTCTTTCTCACCTTTACCTGTAGATAGATCTTCTAATGGATTAGAGTCATCAGTTCCATTCTTGTCATTCTCAACATACACTGGATCAGAAGTTTTGTTATCATCTTTATCTTCTTTCTCTGGATGAGCATCTAACTCTGGTAACTTCATAGCAATTTCTTCTTCTGCATCTTTAAGGTTATTGTATATGAGAAGACATAATTCTAAAACTTCTTCAAAAGTTTCTAAACCTTTACATGTTTCAACGATAGGTAATTCATCTTCTTTGAAAGGAATAACTTCAAATGCACCTAACTTAAAGTATAGATTAATACGATCAATGAAAGCAAACTCAGTAAAATCTTTACCATCTATTTCAAAGAAATCTTTTATATGTAATTCTTTGTATCCTCTATAGAAACTTTTTGATAGACCACCATATCTTCTCTTCATTAACTTCTCAATACGTGCATCCTCTATTACATTTACAAATGAAGGAGGAACATTTTCGTATCTACCTTTCTTCCATTCTTCTACTGGTGTATATAATGCATGTCCTACCTCATGACCTACAAGCATATCATATACACTCTCAGATGCATCCCACATAGGTAAAACCAATACTCTAGTTTCTACATTAAAGAATGCAGTAGATACTTGTCTGTGCTCAACAATGAGGTTTTCTGTTGCTAGTAGTTTAGCAAGATTGTCTTTGACTTCAAAGTTTTTCATGACTGTTCGATTAATATATTACCATTATAATGAGAAAACCGCCCCTTGGGACGGTTGAGTAGACACTTTAATAACTGTCCACGTCGTTTTCTTGCTTGACGTAGTGCTTGTGGCTTCAAGGTACGCTTCTGCTGCTTCTTAGAGTGATGTTGCCAGTTCGGAAGTTGTGCCATCGTACTGTTTGGGTTTAGAGAAATTCTTGTACTTAGTAAATTCTATCACATTGTCAAACTTATCGACAATCTGTTCACCTTTATGTGAGATAACAAACACATTATTACCATCAGTGATATTATACAGTATCTTCATAAAGTCCTGTGTACCATTATTGTCCAAGGAACTATCAAAGATCTCATCAAGGATAAGAATATTTGTATTAACTGAATTCTTTAGTTTAGCAATCTCTCTCCATGTAAAGAGTAGTGCTAAGTCAATTCTCATCTTCTCTCCTTCAGAGAAAGAAGCATAGGAGAACTCGTCTCTAAACCTTGACTTAATTGTTTCATTAAACATATCATCAAGATTAAAGTTGACATAGAACTCTAACTTCTGAAGGTATTTATTAATAAGATCATTCATTACAGGTAGATATTTTCTAATAATAGATGACTTGACACCTCCATCCTTAAGAAACTCTGACACCATCTTAAGATCTTCTCTCTTGTTGATGACTTCTTTTCTTAGTATTTCTTTTTCTCTACCTTGTTGTATTATCTTTAATAACTTATCTTTTTCTTTGTCAACAGAACCATCATCAGTTTTTATAGATTCAATTTCTTTCTCTATCTCTTTAATTTTCTTTGTCTTCCAGTTTATATCACTGAGAGATTGTTTTATTTTAATCTGAGATTCTTTAATAAGAGTAGATATCTCATTACGTTCAGTTAGATCTTTATCTAAGAGTTTATGTTCTTTTGCAATTTTATCTAATGCTTCATTTAACTTAGAAACTTTATCCTCATCAGTAGATACCATAGTATCACGTAGATCAAATTTTATATCCTGATGACAGGTAGGACAACTTGCATTACCTTTAAAGAATTTAATTTCTTTTGTTAGATCTTTAATCTTACTATTAAATTTTACTTTAAAATCTCTTAGGTTCTGTATTCTTTCAGTAGGATCTTCTCCTTCTGATAATTCAAATGTCAAACTATCTACCTCTCTCATATCAAGTTCTATCTCTTCTTCTGCTATAGCAATCTGTTGTTTTAATGATTCTATATTCTCATTCCAGTGAGATACATTACTCTGACTTTGTTTTCTTAAATCTTCTATCAGTGTTTTCTGTACTGTAACTTTATCCTTTAATAAAGACATAGCATTTTCCACATCAAACACTTCTTCTTTATTAACTTTAATTCTTTCCTTTAATATAAGATTCATTGTAGAGAATATTCTTATATCAAGTATGTCTTCTATAACATCTCTTCTGCCTGGTGCAGACAACTGCATGAAGGGAACAAAGGTACTTGATCCTAGTACAACTATCTGAGTAAATGATTTATAGTTCATCTTTAGAACATTCTGTTCTAACCACTTCTGTTGATCAGCAGCAGCAGATGATTGATCTAATAATGTACCATTCTTATAAATTTCAAATACATTTGGTTTTATTCCTCTTATTACTTTCCATTCTATTTTTCCAATCTTAAACTCTAACTCTACTTTACAATCTCCACAGTTAACTGTATTAACTAGTTGACTCTTATTAATTTTACGAAATGGTTTACTGAATAGTGAAAAGCATAATGCATCTAAGATGGTTGATTTACCAGAACCATTTTCTCCAACGATCAATGTTCTTTCATGACCATTTAGATTTACTTCAGTAAAGTTGTTTCCTGTACTCAGGAGGTTTTTCCATTTTATAGTTTTAAATTCAATCATACTCTGGGTGGAATAATAATGTCATCAGGGGTAACTACACAATAAGTATATCCATGGTCTTCACATATTTGAACAGCAATATCATCTTCTACTTGAATGATCCTCATGTCAGGATAATCTTCTGCCTTTAGTAATTCAGCGTGTCTCTCTGCATCTTCCTCCTCCTCAAACAGATACAAAACATTATTTGATCCAACGTTGGGAGCATATGCACCTTCATCCTCCTTTCCTTTTATTGTTAAAATAAACATTATTCTAGTTGGATGGACTCTGCATATATTGAATTGACAATTGATTTTAAATTGTCTTTGCCATGATAATCAAGGTGGTCAATATACTTTTCTAAGTATGTTAGAGTTCCCTCTATCTCGATGTCGCCAGTTTCTGGGACGAATTGAACTGTGTTGTCAATAATTTTTAAATCATGTATCCCTATATTATAGAGTCGTTCTATTAAATTGTCAAATTCATAATAGTTATCTTTCTTTTCAACTATGAGTTTTATAAATTTATCCTTATACTTCTGAAGGTTTAGTGTTTGATAGTTCGTAGTAGAATCATCATAGAAAATCTTCTCAAACATATAGTGAGGATTTTGTATGAATTTCAATCGCCTAGTTTTTGTATTGTATAAATGGAATCCTCTTGTCTCAGAATAGTCATTCCAATATGTCTGATAAGGATTACCAAGATATCTTATATTGCCATTGCTAGATCTAGTATGAAAGTGACCAGAGTAAACGTTCTTAAACCTATCAAACTTCTCTATACTTAATCCATGATCCATGATAAAACCAGGATGTGCCTCGAATCCTTTAAACTCTAAGTGACCCATACATATATCTGCTTTAGTATTGCTTATCTCTTCATATGTTTCTACTTCATTCTCTATACAAATCCAAGGAACAAAACAAATATCTAAACCTTCTATATTAAGAGTACTTGCTTTCTCTATACATTGTACATTGTCATAGTGATTAAGAAGTAAATCAACTGTGTTAATATTTAATGTGTTCTTGTAGTATGCAGTATGATTACCAACTAAGGTATATAATTTTATACCCATGTCAGCAATTCTATCAAAATACTTTTCTTTTGCCCAGTTTAATGACCAGAAATCTATTTGTTTTCTATTGTCAAAGGTATCTCCTAGATCTAACAATGTTTTAATATTGTTTTTCTCTAGAGTAGGAAAGAATGTATCATTATAAAATTCTTCCATATAGTCATGGAACACTTTGCTACCTTTACGTACTCCAAAGTGTTGATCAGTAATAATTCCTATCATTGACGATATCTCTGCTCAAGTGATGTCTTAATACCTTCATACTCTGCTTTGTTTCCATAAGCATCAGCAGAAAATAGTTCGTTATGTCCTGACTTCTCTATAATTTTAGTTTTTATATCTACTTGTTTCTTTTCCTTTTGTATCCTACGTAAAAATGCATAGTAAATTATCTGTGTGAAGTATGCAAAAGGGTTTCTAGATTTATTAGGATCAAAGTTATCAATGTATGTAATACAGTTCTCTATACCATCACCTATCATGTCATCTTTAAACATATAGTTGACAAAATTAGGTTTATATGATAAATGTTGTGCTATCTTTAAAAAGCATGAACCTATGTACTCTCCCACAGGAGGTTTCTTAAGTCCTTTTAACTTAGCAATCTCTACGTTGTCTTTGTACTCGATAATTGCTGCTAAGAACTCTTTATTGTTAACGTAATGTTCCTTGCTTTTTGCCATTAAATGTTGCTATCCTTGTCCACCTATCATAACATACTTTAGGGGACTTGACAAGTGGTTGTAATGTGTGTATAATAACTGTGTCAACGGTTAAGGGATAATACTAAGCTTTATCTGGATCTTCTTTTTTAAATTCTATACGGAAGATCGTTTCTAGATACTCTCTCGCCATATCAACCGATCCAATCAAACCAGTTTTTTCATTTAGTGGTATACGACCTCTTGTTCTCTTTTGTGGAATAGGAGGTTTCTTTGTATGACCTTGCATCTTAGCAAACTTCTCTGCTTCACCTAATTTAATTAATGTAGTTTCATAGAACTGAGCAGTAAAGGAACTCATTTCTTTTATACACAATAAGTCCTCTCCATATATTGTAAAACTATTCTCATGTGATACTTTCATCCAAGGTTTAATCTTAACACCTGACATGATACCAGGAATATCTACTTCTTCTACACAGATTGGATTCTCAATAACCAGTAGGTCTTCCTCAGGACATGCTTCTTTTACAAAGCATAGGATCTCTTCCTCTGATTTGAATTTAATACTAGCGTAAAATGAATCCATGTTACTGTTTAAGTTTTACTTTAATAAGTTCATAGTCGAAGTTTTCTTGATTGTATATCTTTACTCGTTCAAATAAATGATGAAGAGTATAGTTGGTGTTCTTACCATTATTTGATATATCATCTGCAATATCATATAGTATTGCTTCATTCTTATTTTCACCCTTCCTTAGGACTCTACCTATTGATTGGAGGTTTCGTACTCTGGATTTTGACGGTGACGCAAAGATAATGTTGTGAAGACGCTTAATGTTAATTCCAGTTGAGAAGGTGCCGTAACTGGCAACAATGATTGCATTGTCTTCATTCTCGGTAATGCTCCTAATTTCTTCACGATCTTTGGTCTCTACACCTCCATGAACTAAGAATACTTTACGTCCACTAGATGCACTATTATTTATCATATCATAAAGTGGTTCTCCGTGCTTCTCTACGTAGTTGAATAGAACTAGTGTATTTCCACTAAGGTCTAATGCAAGTTTTTTGATAAAGTTATTCCTTCTCTCATGAGTTACTATCCATTCTATTTCCTCTTGATAATTATCAAACTTAGTATATGGATGTATTAGTGTGATAATTTTTATCTTTAACCTAGACAAGTGACCTTGTTTAATTAACTCGTTCGTGTTAGTTACCTTATCATGAGGTCCGAATAGTCCTTCTAGTACTAACTTATTTGTTTTACTACCATCTAATGTACCAGTAAACCCTATACGATACCTTG
>VTLG01001065.1_pt1 | contig 19825 bp, 27 predicted proteins | sample 4694571 | NCBI WGS metagenome assembly VTLG01 (sample SAMN12604809, study PRJNA352737) | marine metagenome | biome: ENVO:00000447; feature: ENVO:00000209|ENVO:00000569|ENVO:01000036; material: ENVO:00002151; isolation source: viral sequences binned using virsorter ... | reverse complement strand
CAGATATAATTACAGGCTGGAATACTGAGTTCTTTGATATTCCTTATCTGTATAATCGTATTATGAAGTTTAGTGAGAAAGATGTAAAGAGATTATCGCCTTGGGGTAATGTATACTCTAGAGATGTTTACACTATGGGAAGAACACATCAATTGATTGATATCTCTGGTGTTGCACATTTAGATTATTTTGATTTGTATCGTAAATTTACATACACAAGTCAAGAAAGTTATAAACTTGACCATATCGCATTTATAGAACTAGGTGAAAAGAAAGATGATAATCCCTATGAAACATTTAAAGATTGGTATACAAAAGACTACCAATCATTCATAGAATATAATATCACTGACGTGGAGTTAGTGGACAAACTTGAAGATAAGATGAAGTTGATTGAACTTGCATTGACTATGGCTTATGATGCAAAAGTAAACTATATGGATATTCTTGGTTCTACAAAGTATTGGGACATTATCATATATAACTATCTCAAGTCTAAAAATATTGTCATACCACAAAAGACTGGGCAATCAGACAAAGATAAAAAGTTTGAGGGTGCGTATGTAAAAGAACCACAAGTGGGAATGCATAAGTGGGTGATGTCTTTCGACTTAAACTCTCTGTATCCTCATTTGATTATGCAATATAATATATCACCAGAAACACTTGTATCACAAAAACCAATTCCAGATATGAAAGTAGAAAAGTTATTAGATAAAAGTTATGATACAAGTAAATTAAATAAACATCATACTGTGACACCAAACGGTGCAGTATTTAGAACTGACAAGAAAGGTTTTCTTCCACAGTTGATGGAAGATATTTACAATACAAGGATTGAATACAAGAAAAAGATGTTGGAGGCTAAACAAGAATATGAAAATACAAAAGATAAAAAACTACTTAAAGATATTTCAAGATACAACAACATTCAGATGGCTAAAAAGATTTCACTCAACTCTGCTTATGGTGCAATCGGTAATGCATACTTTAGGTATTACAATCTTCTCATTGCTGAAGGGATTACTACAAGTGGTCAGTTATCTATTCGCTGGATTGAGTCTGCTCTTAATCGGTATCTCAATAAGGTTTGTGGGACTACTAAAGAAGATTTCGTTCTTGCGTCTGATACCGACTCGGTGTACATTACATTTGACAGACTTGTTAATAGTGCTGTTAAAAAGGGACATGATACTACAAGAATTATCAACGCATTGGACAGTTTCGCTAAAGATAAGATTGAACCTTTTATTGATAAGAGTTATTCAGAACTTGCTTCGTATCTCAATTGTCACTCCCAAAGAATGAATATGAAACGAGAGGTGATTGCAGATAAGGCTATTTGGACTGCAAAGAAAAGATATATTCTCAATGCGTGGGATATTGAAGGTGTTCGATACAAAGAACCTAATCTTAAGATGATGGGTATTGAAGCAGTCAAGAGTTCTACACCAGCTCCTTGTAGACAAAAGATTAAAGAAGCTCTAAAGATTATAATGTCTGGTGATGAGAAAATGCTAAATACCTTCATACAAGATTTTAGGAAAGAGTTTATGAGTTTATCACCAGAAGAGATTGCATATCCGAGAAGTGTGAATGGATTAAGAAAGTGGACTGATACTGCAAACCTATTTAAGAAGGGTGCTCCAATTCATGTGAAAGGTGCGATACTGTACAATCATCTTGTGAAAAAAAATAAGTTAGACAAAAAGTTCACATATATCCTAGAGGGTGACAAGATAAAGTTTTTACATTTACGACTACCAAACAAGTATCAATCAACTGCGATTACATTTATAACAAAGTTGCCTAGAGAACTTGACTTTCATTCTATAATCGATTATGATACTCAGTATATGAAAAGTTTCGTAGAACCATTAAAATTTATTACAGATAAGATATCGTGGAATATAGATAAATCGTTTGGAACACAGGGTAACTTATTGGACTTCTTATGATGTTAGAAAAACAAGATGCAATATATGCTGCTACAAAGTTTATGGATTACTTTAAAAACTTTGGTCGTATTGATGATTACTTTCGTGCAAGAAAGATAGAGAGAGTAAAAGATATACCTTCACCTATTCCAGGCATGAGTATTGAAGATGATTTGTTTCAAGACTTTGATATGCACCCAGAGGATATGAACTTTCAAGTTGTGCAGATACCAACTAAACTATTTGATACATTACTTGAAAAGACTGCATCATTCAGTCCAGATGAAAATCCAGGCAAGACACTTAAGTTAGTTGTAAAAGAAACAAATACAAATACGATTGTTGGATTTATTCGTTATGGTTCACCATTGATAAACTCAAAACCAAGAAATGATTATCTTGGTAATGTACCAGATTTAGATATATTTAATAAAAGAGCAATTATGGGTTTTAATATTGTTCCTACACAACCATTTGGTTTTAACTGTCTAGGTGGTAAACTACTTGCAGCCATCTGTTGTTCTCACGATAGTCGTAGAATGTTAAACAACAAATACAATACAGAGTTCTGTTTGTTTGAAACTACAAGTTTGTATGGTAATATCAAGGGTGCAAGTATGTATGATGGTATGCGTCCTTACTTGAGATACAAAGGAGATACACAATCAAAGTTTTTACTTACACTAGGTGAGGATATCTACTTTGAGATGCGTGATTGGTTTGAAGATAGAAACAATGGAGAACCCTTGATACACAAAGGTGCATCTAGTCGTAAGTTAAAATATCAAACTAAAATGATAGGTATAATTAAATCATCTCTGAAAGAGTTTGACACAAAGGCGTATGAATTGTTTAGTAAAGAGATTGCAAAGGCTGGTGATGTAACAACACAGAAAAGATTTTATATGTCCGAATATGGTTATGCAAATGTAAGAGATGTATTACTAGGTAAAACAGATAAGTTAACTAAAGCAGAAAACTACGATAGGTTTGAACTGAGTAATGTTGTAAAGTGGTGGAAGAAACTCGCAACAAAAAGATATAACAATATATCTAAAGACGGTAGACTGCGTAAAGAACTAGAAGTATTTAACAAAGACACTATGAATAAAATTGATATTATTAGATAAAGGACTTGACAAATACACCATAATTTGGTACTATAATAGTATAAGTGATTCGATAATATAACAGAGAGGTAAATATGACAAGAGTAACAAAACAATTCACAGATGTAATGGACGGAGTTAATAACTTAATTAAGGCTATTAAAGCAGATTATTGTAATAGGACAAGTTATGATGGTTCTAAGACAAAGACAGATGTAATGTTAGAGATGGAAGAAAAGTTTAAGAATGGAGTCTCTATTAAGAATGGTCAAAAATACATTGGTATATACACTTCGTCAGGTCATCAATCTTCAATCTGGGGTGGTGTCGCAAAAAAGGATAGTGCCTGTGGTAAAGTGAAAAAAGGTGATATCTTGAAAGCTGCTGGTTATGGTGCATACACAATGGTCGGTGCTGGTAGAAGAGGTAATGTCTTAGAAGGTAACTTTTCAGTTTCTTGGACAGGTGCTAATTATTTATAGGAGAGGTGATATGTGGTTATACGGAATAGGATTATTAACATTATGTTTAGGGATTGGAATAGAATCCCTAGCCATATCTTTTTTGGTTTCATTTTTTGGATTAATGATTATGATAGGTGGGGTTGTCTACATGGTCATGACAAATAGTGAGTATATAGATTTATGAGATTCGGTTTGCATAGCGCCTCTCAACCTCATCACAAAAAGCTGTGCGAATCGGTGCCTAATGATTCGGTGATTATAAGGTGATGTACAATTTTACATAATGTGTAAGTCATTGTTTTTATTAGGTTTTTTGAGGGGGGTTGACAAACCCCCCTTTTTTGGTATAATTATAATATGAGGTTAAAAGAAAACAAAAAAAACAAAAACAAAAGAGAGGTAAATATGACTATTCAATTTAATGATAACGGTTGGAGTTCTGGTAACAACAGAAAATTATATAGGATTGTGGTTGATAACAAATTCCATGAGTACAGAATTGCTACCAAAGACGAAGTAAAAAAATGGAAAAAAGATAAAGAAGATAATTTTGGAAGTAAAATTGAAATAGAAAGAGAGGTTGCTTAATGAGTTTAAAAAGTGAAATAATTAATTTAGAAATTATGCTTAATGGTATTAAGGGTGTTGATGATATTCTTCAGATGATTAAAGATTGCATTGATAACGGTGAAACTGAAGATGCAAAAATGTGGATTTCAGAATTACAAGATGAATTATATAACAATGGAGTGAGAGGTTAATATGAAAAAACAAACAATTACAGTAAGTGAATTATTAAAACAAGCAGAGGCTGCTGGTTTGAAAGCAGGTTTAGAAGTGAGTACAACTCCTGTCACTTTCAAAGATGTACACAGTGGTCAGACATATGATGTCGCAGAAGGTATGTGTGGATTTGCGTGGGTCAACATATCGCCTGCAAGAGGTAAGTTTGTGAACTATCTAAAGAAGTTAGGTAAAGGTCACAAGTCCTACAGAGGTGGTTGGGACTATTGGGTTAGTTCTTCAGAACTAGGTCAGTCAATCACCAGAAAAGAGGCCTATGCAGATGCATTCGCAAAGGTTCTTAAAGAGTGGGGAATAAATTGTTATTCAATGAGTAGATTAGATTAATTTAACGAGAGAGGTAAATATGATTACAACAAATGATATAGAAAATGCAAAACAAAAGTGTTATTCAATCTATCAAGATTTACAGGCTACCTTAGCAGGTCAATCTATGACTGATGTGGATACACTTGAGAATCAGTTCAATGAAATCTGTTCTGAGTTTGGATTAAATGTTGAGGATACTTATGAGTGGTGTGAAAATAATCACTCTGCAAGTTATGGTCTATGAACTACATAGATATCAGTGGTGGAAATAAAGACCAGAAGATACTCACTGAAGAAATAATTAAATGGTGTATAGGTGAGTTACTTCCCAAAGTTCGCACTCTAGATATCACTGTTGAACTATTAAATGAAGTTGATGGTGGTATTGATGGGGCTCAGTGGTACGGTGAAGATAATCGTCAACATTATATTGAAATAAATAAAAATCTATGTTATGATGATTTCATAACTGCTATTATGCATGAAATGGTTCATGTGAAACAAGATTATAGAAAAGATAAAAGACCGATAGAGGATAGAGAAAAAGAAGCATACGAACAACAAGAGATTTTATACGAGAGGTGGCAACATGATAATTGAAACAATAATAGGTGGAATGTTAATAATGACTCCCATAGAGATGGGCGATGATTATAATGAACATTTACAAGATGTAGGTCAAGCAAAATGTCTTGCAGATAATATGTATTTTGAAGCAAGAAATCAAGGAACAGCTGGTATCATTGCTGTATCAAATGTTGTTCTTAACAGAGTAAAAAGTAAAGATTATCCTAATACAATATGTGAGGTGGTTAGACAAGGCCCCCATAGAGAAAGTTGGAGAAAGAATGGAGTGTACCACCCTGTCAAACATAGATGTCAGTTTAGTTGGTACTGTGATGGTAAACCAGATAAACCTAAAAACCTAAAACAGTATGATGGGTTTTTTAATTTTGCACTGATGGTCATTCAAGGTAAAATTAAACTACTTGATATTACAGATGGTGCGTTATGGTATCATGCAGATTATGTAAGACCAGATTGGTCATATCATAAAAAAGTTACTACAGAGATAGGTGACCATATTTTTTATACAATTAAAGACGAGGAATAATATGAATATATTTTATTTGAATGAAAACCCTAGAATTGCAGCTGAAGAACATTGTGATAAACACGTTTGTAAAATGACAATTGAATACTGTCAATTATTATCAACTGCACACAGAGCTCTTGATGGTGCAGAATATTATGATAAAACAAAAAATGGTAGAAAAATAAAAAGATGGTTGTTACCAGATGAAAGAGAAGATGGGTTGATGTTAGGTATTATGTTAAATCACCCATCAACAATTTGGACTAGACAATGTGCAGAAAATTATGACTATCTATTAGAGTTGTGGATAAACTTGTGTTATGAGTTTGAATATAGATATGGTAAGAAACACGCAACATTAGATAGATTAAAATACTTGACAAACAGACCGAAGAACATTACAATAAATAACAGTATGACTGAGATGCCTCAATGTATGCCAGATTATTGTAAGGTTCAGAATAATCCGATACAGGCTTACAAGTCATACTATATAAACGAGAAGAAGAGATTCGCAACTTGGAAGAAAAGACAAATTCCAAATTGGTATGTTCAAGGATTAAACAATGGGACTAATGGACGAAGCGTGGCGTGAATCTGTCAGACGGACACCAGAACAAGAGAGAAACATGACAGCAACTTTTACCGTAGGTGAAAAAGATATGATGCAAAAAGACATGAAAGAATTAACAAAAAGTTATTATGACGCACTTAAAAGAATCAAAGAACTTACAGAAACTATAGAAGAGTTAAAGAATGAAGTAGAGTCTTTGAAAGAAGATAAGGTGGAGCTGCGTTCTATTAGAGGACACTAATGCCCACTTATGTGATACACGACACAAAGAAAAAGAAAACCTTTGAGGTGTTTTGTTCTTGGAATGTTTTACAAGATAAACTTAAAGATAATCCACATTGGGAAAAGTGTATCACTGCACCAGCTATAGTTGGTGACCATGTTACTGCAAAAACTGATGGTGGTATGAAAGAAGTATTTTCTAAGATTGCAGAGAAACACCCAAATAGTGCTCTTGCAGATAGATTTAGTAATAAGAGTAATGCAAAGGTAAAGGCTGAAACGATTGCGAAGAAACATGGTTTAGTTAAAGATGGTGGTCAAGATTTAAGTAAAAGATTTAAGAAGAGTAAAGACACAGGACTATACTAATATAAATAGATTGTGTATCGTCAAATTGTTGCGTTTACACAACATAGTGGTAGAGGGAAACTTCTACCACAGTTATATTATTAAGGATTAGATAATGGCAAAGAAAAATAAAGAAATAAGTTCAAGTAATTTAATAAAAGTAAAACCAATTACAGAGGGTCAGAAGTCTGTTTTTGAAACTTGGAAGAAGGGACAAAATCAGTTTCTCTTTGGTTGTGCTGGAACAGGTAAAACATTTATATCTTTATATCTTGCAATGCAAGACGTATTAGATTTAAAGAAAAAATATGATAAAGTGATATTGGTGCGTTCTCTCATACCAACAAGAGAAATAGGTTTCTTACCTGGCGATGAAGAAGATAAGGCTGCATTATATCAAGTACCATATCAGAATATGGTAAAGTTTATGTTTGAACAGCCTAACGAACAAGCATTTAATATGTTGTATGATAGATTAAAAAATCAAGGTAGTTTATATTTTCTATCAACATCATTTTTAAGAGGTTTAACATTTGATAACTCAATCATAATTGTTGATGAGTGTCAAAACTTAAACTTTCATGAATTAGATACCATTACTACAAGAGTGGGACAAGATTCAAAAATAATATTCTGTGGTGATTTTAGTCAGACAGATTTGGTAAAACAAAACGAGAAAAACGGTTTACATGATTTTTTAAGAATATTGATGGAGATGCAAGAGTTCAACACAATTGAGTTTAACATAGGTGATATAGTTCGTTCTGGATTTGTAAGAAACTATTTAATTCAGAAAACGAAACTAGGAATGGGAATGGAATAATGGATTTAGAAAAACTTAGAAAACAATTAGAAATAGATGAAGGAGTCAAATATGAAATTTACAATGACCATCTTGGTTATCCTACTTTTGGTATCGGTCATTTGGTTATTCCGAGTGATATCGAATATGGAAAAAGCGTTGGGACAAGGGTATCCGAAGAAAGAGTCAGAGAATGTTTCGACAAAGACGTGGAATCAGTATTAAGAGATTGTAAATTATTGTATAAAGACTTTGATGAACTACCAGAAGAGGTACGACAGATTGTTGCAAATATGATGTTCAATATGGGATATGGTAGATTATCTAAATTTAAAGGAATGAAAGCTGGTGTTGATGCAAAAGATTGGAACAAGGCTGCAGACGAGATGGTTGACAGTCGTTGGTACAAACAAGTAACCAACAGAGCTCAAAGATTAGTTGACAGAATGCGACAAGTTTGATATAGTTTTTTTATGTATAAAATTTATGATGATTGTGTTTCACGAGATGTGATATATGAAATTGAAAAAATACTCCTAGAGAGAAGTTATAGATGGAGTTACTTAGGATACACTGTGACTCCCTCAAGTCCAGACCCACAGATGTCCCATGTTTTATATGCGTTTGACCCATACACAAAACAAAATGATAATTATATAAAGTCTAAATTTTCTTACATACTAAATTACCTATTTGAAGAGATGGAAAAAAATACAGATTTAAACATAAATGAAAGAATTATGTATAGAGCTAAATCCACTATATTATTTCCACCAGCAAAAAAACAAAAACAAGAATCTGATATTCATATTGATTCTAATGAAATCGTGATGGATAATATTTTGTACTATGTGAATGACAGTGATGGTGACACAATCTTATATGAAAATGATAGGAAAACAGTAATGAAAAGAATATCACCTAAAGCTGGTAGGTTTGTCTATTTTAGTGGTGACATACCACATTGTGCATCAAGACCTGTTAAAAGTTTAAAAAGAATGGTTTTAAACATAAATGTGAGTAAAGAATGAAAGAGTTTGATTATAGATTAGATTACAAAAAAATAGACTTCAAAAAAATAAAGAATAGAAAATTATATCGTATTGGTCGTGGAGAACAAGGTGTTCTTCTGGTTCGACCATATACAGATATTATTTGTAAACACTGGAGATTTAAAACTCCAGATACAGCAAGACGAAGTGCAGAGAAGATATATAAGATGTTTGATAGTTATAAACGTAAAGGTGATTTTATAGGTATGGATATGTGTCGTAAATTTTTAGAGATGGGATTTACTCGTGCAAGAAGATATGCAAATCACAAAGATGGTAAAAAATATAATCCAGACAGAACAATTAAACCACAAGAACCAGATGCACTTACAAGCGATAAAGCTTTATCTGCAAAGATATTCAAGAATATACGAGATTTAGCTGCGTATGATGAAACATATAAGACTATGAGAAAAAAGTGGAGAGAGAGTGAAAATGCAGTTTGAACACCAAACAGTAGAACTACCAAAGATTAAACAAAAGAACAATGCGTTACCAGATGGTGGTCGTGGATATGAAACACCAGAGGGAAAACTATACCCATCTATTACCACAGTGTTATCTGTAAGAAATAAAAAGGGATTGCATGAGTGGAGAGATAGAGTGGGTCATGATGTTGCAAACTATATTGCAAGGACAGCTGCACAAAGAGGAACTGCTGTACATAAGATGTGTGAGGATTATTTAAACAATCAACACCTTGCGTGGCCTGATGAGTTTGAAAAACATAAGTCGAAAAACTTTCTTGCGTGGTGTTTGTTCACACAGATGAGAGAAACATTAAGTAACATTAATAATATTAAATGTCTTGAGTCTAGTTTATACAGTGATACACTGAAAGTTGCTGGACAGGTAGATTGTATTGCAGAATATAAAGGTAACTTATCTGTCATTGATTTTAAAACATCAAGTAAAGAAAGAGATGATGCATGGAATGAGAACTATTATATTCAGACTTGTGCCTATGCAGAGATGTTTAAAGAGAGAACAGGACAAACGGTGGATAAACTTGTCATACTTGTTGTCACACAAGATGGTACTGTTCAAGAATTTATTAAAGATAAAAAAGAGTATAATGAATTACTTGACAGTTCTTTGAAAGAGTGGTATAGTAAAAACAAATGAGCTTGGAACAATTTTTAAATAGTGATATAGATTTATCAAATGTAAATAAATCTACCTATCAAGTATTATGTGTACCAAACATAACATCATCTGTAAATTTAGATAAAGATAGTTATGTTTTGGTTATGGAAAATGTAATCAAAAATCTAAGTAAGATTAGAGATGATTTGTTTTTCCATTTACCACTCACTGAGTATTGTGAAAGATTAGACTTCCCTAATACAAAACAATATAAGTTCAAGATGCCTTCATTTCCAAACGCAATGAGAGCCCACTATGATTTTTATCAATGGAATGATTTACTTAATGCAAAGAAAATAGAGATGGATATTATCTGGAGTCATTTACCAGAACAAACGACAAATATTAAAAATCATTGTCACAACATTTATTCACAAGATATTCCAGTTATAGGTTATAGTCATTGGATAGAAAACTCAGAGTTCGCACCTAATTGGAAAACTACATTCTATCATAACAATATCACTGGAATGTTACAAATGGACAAGTGTGGGTTGAATACTCAAACACAAATAGATGCAATACTTGATGAAGCAAAAGAATATTACTCTCAAAAGACTATTGATAAACTAAGGGATATTATGATACCATTGTATCTAGGTATTGAAACAGATAAGATATCAAAGTCGGTAAAAACTGATACAGATAAGGTGATTGTGTTTAATCATAGAACAAAAGAGTATAGAGGTTGGAAACACTTTATAAAGATAATACAAAAGTTAAGAGAACGAAGACAAGACTTTAAAGTATTTTGTTCAATGGCAGACCCTGCTGGACAGGCGATAGTCAAAAAATCATTTGATGACATATCATTCTTTGATTATGATGGGCCTAGTGATAGGAATGAATATATTAGAAAACTAGAAAATTGTAGATTTGGATTTCATGGTGGTAGTCGTTGGGCTATGAGTTCACAAGATGGTTTGTGTAAAGGTGTACCTTATGTTTTTGAAATAGGTAACGAAACAGGAGAGTTGTTTGGACACAAAATGGAAACTGGATTTAAGACCACAGGTGAGGCTGTTGAATTGTTTAATCGTATGTTAGATGATAATGATTGGAGAAATGAACAATCTCAACTTGCAATAAACCATTGTAGTAATGTTCATACTTGGGATAATAGAATATTACCATTTAATCAAATGATTAATAATGCACTTGACAAACAACAGTCTGATGTGATAAAATCTGGAAATAAGAAAGATGACATAGTTAATTTCGTAAAGAAAAATAAGATGGTGGATACACAAACAATATCCGATTATCTCGGTTGGGGTAAACAGATTAGTTTTAGAAGATATAGAAATTATTTAAGAACCATTGATGGGCTATATACCACTGTGATTAACAAAAAGGAGTATTATGTCTACAATGAAAATATATATACCAACTTACAAAAGAGTGGATAAACAAATTACCTACAACGCACTTCCAAAGAAATATAAAAAGAAAGTGATAATGGTTGTTCAAAAACAAGAAGAAAAATTGTATAAAGAAAAATACGATTGTAAATTTGAAATTGTGAATAATAATATAGGATTAAGTAAAACGAGAAAACATATATTTAAAATTAGTCAAGGTAAAAGATTTTGTATAATAGATGATGATGTCACATTTTGGAGAAGAAACTCAAAGTATGTAAAAGAGGAACAATGTGGTAGTTTACCAGATAATGAGCTTGAACCAAAAATGATAAAAGTAAAAGTTAAAAAAGATATGGAAGATTCAAAAAGAGAAATGAACGAATCAGACTTTGATGATATGTTTAAAGAGTTTGATGAGATGTTTGATAACGGTGATACATTTAGACCTGAACAACCTATTATACAAATATCTTGTAGAGAACAATCAAAACCACCGGCTGGTATTAGAACAAGAACTAATCTACCTTCATACTCTTTTCATTACTTTAACGGAAAACACATAAAAAAAATATTTGACAAGATAGACTGGGACATGGTAAAAGTAGGACAAGATACAATGTGGCAATTAGAATTTTTATTAAATGGTTATCAATTACGATTGTCTGATATTTTTTGTATAAAGTCTTTATGGTGGCAAGAGGGTGGTGTATCTGAATATAGAGATGCAAAAATGTTTGATGAAGAACATAAGAAAATACTTAAGAAATGGCCTGCATATTGTTTCATTACAAAAAGAAAAGTAGAGAGAGAAGTGGGTGATTTAATAGACATAAGATACAGATGGAGAAAAGCTTTCAAAGATGGAACAGGAGTAAAACTATGAGTTTTATATTTAAAGTAGAAAGACCACAACACATAAAATACGGATATGGTTATTATATACGTTTTGAAGATGATTCATTTTATATTGGGGCAACATCAAAATTTGATAATGGTGAATATAAACACTCCAAAAAAGATGAATCTTTTTTAAAAAAACATAGTAGTGTGAGAAGTTGTACAGAGATACATCACTTTGGTAAGTCTGAAAATGATGTATGGTATTGGGAAGCTAGAGAACTTTACGCTAATAGAGATAATCCATTATGTTTGAATGACAAGATGTCTGGTGGCGGGCCAAAATATAAAGTTCATGGTAGAGTTCATTTACTAGAGGAATTTTATAGTAAGATTGTTGTTGACACTAAGTTTGATGAAGAAAATCAAATTTGGAGTAATCCTCATTTTTTACTAGAAAAGGACACGATAAATTCACTTTACAATACTTATAGAGATGAAGACAATCCATATTACTATCAGTCTAGATTTTATGACATAGTTAAAAATCATAAATTAAATTTAATTGATGATATTGATACAGCTAAAAAAGAATTTCCTGCTGGTTATATGTTAAATTGGAGGCCTGTTGTTTTACTAGAAGACTATTATGGAGAAGGTATAAACTGTTTATTTGATAAAAATCATACAGTGGTTGCTGGTTGGGAATCTAAGACTGGTAAGTATTCACCAATATATGTTATAAAAATACCAAAGAAAGTCTGGAGTGAATTGACTAAAAATGAATTAGATTATTTATCTAAAAGATTAAATAAACCGACAGAACATAGTTCATTAAGACCAGATGAGGAGTGTGTAAAAGAATTTTTAATGGAGCAAGTTGAAAAAAAAATTCAACTTAAATCACCATCTGTATCAGATGAATTATTAAGTTGGGGTTGGTCTGTTAGAGAACAAAATAGTTTAATCGGTAAAGTTGAAAGAAAACTAGAAATAGAAAAGGATATTAGAAAAAATTCCAAACCAGGCTATAAGTGGAAACAATGGGGTAAAATAGAGATGCAACTTGATATTGATACAAAGTATAAAATACCTGACGACCATAATAAAAAGGGTGAACCACTTTTTTCTAAGGATAGCAAATGGAAGAATGAAAACGATTGTGCGTATTATAGTTCAAGTGGTAATTTTGACTTTGGTAAGTTAGTTAATGGAAGTATTTACGAAAGATGGACTGAACTACAAGGTTGGCACAATTTTTCCCAGAAAAAAAAGAAAGAGTTGTCTGTAGTTCGAAGACACATAACTGTAAAAGTTCATCACCCCTCACCAACTGCTAAATCAAAATGGGTTGAAATATGGTTACCACATTATAGAAAAGAGTTAAAAGATATAATGAGAGAAGATTTTCCAGTTACAGTTCATTGGGAAGAGTTTGATGAGTGGGTAAAAGTGAGAGATAAAGAGGAAGAGGAGAAATAATGAACGATTTTTTGAAAGATATAATTAAAACAACTGGAAATGAATATGCAAGTCTAGTTGCAGACGGAGTAGAGGCTGGTGACGTAGATAATTTTATTGACACAGGTTCGTATGTGTTTAATGCGTTACTGTCTGGTTCTATAAATGGTGGACTACCAGCAAACAAAATTACTGCACTTGCTGGTGAGAGTGCGACAGGTAAAACGTTCTTTCTAATGGGTATTGTTAAAAACTTTTTAGATGCAAATCCAAAATCAGGTGTAATCTATTTTGAAAGTGAAAGTGCGATTACAAAACAGATGGTAATTGATAGAGGTATTGACCCAGACAGAATGGTTATCGTTCCTGTTACAACAGTGCAAGAATTTAGAACACAAGCAATCAAAGTGTTAGATAGATACTTACAAGATGATGTGAATATTAGAAAACCTTTATTCTTATGTTTAGATTCTCTTGGTATGTTATCTACAACAAAAGAAGTAGAAGATACTGCTGGTGGTAAAGAAACAAGAGATATGACAAGAGCTCAAGTATTGAAGGCTGCATTTAGAGTGTTAACTTTGAAACTAGGTAAAGCAAAAGTTCCTATGGTTGTAACTAATCACACTTATGATGTGGTCGGTTCTATGTTTCCACAAAAAGAAATGGGTGGTGGTTCTGGATTGAAGTATGCAGCTTCATCTATTGTGTATCTATCCAAGAAGAAAGAAAAAGACGGTGCAGAGGTAATCGGTAATATTGTGCATTGTAAGAATCATAAATCAAGATTGACAATAGAAAACAAAATGGTAGATGTAAGATTGACGTATGATAAAGGTCTTGACAAATACTATGGATTGTTAGATATTGCAGAAAAATATAACATATTTAAAAAGGTGTCAACAAGATATGAATTACCAGACGGAACAAAACAATATGGTAAGTCTATTATGAATGACCCAGAGAAATACTTTACTGAAGATATAATGAAACAAATCGAAGAAGCTGTAGGTAAAGAATTTAAATATGGATAATTTCATTCGTGTATATCAAAATGCATTTAGTGATGAGTTGTGTGATAGACTGATAAGTAAGTTTGAGTCTACTGAACTTGAAGAAAGAGAAAGACACGATTTAGGTGAGATGCATTTCTCTCAAGTAAATTTTAGAGCTTGTGGTTGGAAACAAGAACAAGAAGAACTTGTTCATATATTTTTATCACACACAAAAAGATATACTCAAGATTTAAATATTACATCAGAGTTTCCAGAGAAATACGCACTAGAGGACATACGATTAAAAAAATATGTTCCAGATGGTTACGACCAGTTTGGGCCTCACGTTGACGTAGTAGATAAAAATACAAGCACGAGGTTTCTAGTATTTTTTGTTTACCTAGATGATAACATCAGTGGTGGTACACACTTTGATAGAATAAACTTGACAAGTCCTTGTAAGAAGGGTAGTATATTAATATTCCCACCGTTGTGGACACATCTACACTCTGGGTTAAAACCAATAGATAAACCAAAATATATCGTAGGGAGTTATTTACATTATGTTGCACACGATAAATAATTGTTGTTCTAAATCATATCTAGATTCTATGGTGTTGTTATCACAAAGAAGTGACCAATGGAACTTTAGATATCCAGAGGGTAAACCTTTTGAACAGAGATTTGCAAAGATAAATTTAGTACCAGACAATCAGAATACATCTCTTGCTGGTATGGCTATGGGTTTACTCTTACAAATCTATGATGCTGGTGGATACAAATACTTTCAACCAGAGGTCAAGTTCTGTGGTATATCAGTCAAAGGTATGGGTATAGATGACCCACACAGAGATACTTGGGACGCAGATACAGTCAAAGTTCTAGGATTGTTAAATAGTGATTGGAATAGTGAAGAGATGGGTGGTGGATTTATGTATGATAATAAATTACACTTTCTAAAACCTACAAGTTTTGTCATATTTGATTCAAATAAAATACATTGTGCTCAAGATGTATTGACAGATAAGAAAAGATTCGCAATAGATTACGCAGTGAAAAAGAAATGAGTATTCGAGATAAATTTGTATATGTGACTACGAAGGAACAAGACCAAACTTGTATAGGTATCAAGGAAGGTAAGTATCATGGTGTTGTATACAAATATGGTAAGGTAGGATTTGGAGAAGAAAATCCAGATGGAACAAAACCTTTAAGATTTGAGTATAATATTGTAGATAATAATGGAATACCCAGAGAACAATTTGGTGATGAGTTTTTTAAACTCATAGGAGATATCCTAGTAGAAGTAATGGAGGAACAAATAAAAGATGAACCAGTCAATAGAAAAAACAGCTCTAAGTAATTTAATCAGTAACGAGGATTATGCAAGAAAAGTAATACCATTTCTCAAAGGTGATTACTTCAAAGTAAGAGAAGAGAGAATTGTATTTGAAGAGATACAAAAGTTTATTGACAAGTATAAGAAGATACCTACTAAGACTACTCTAAACATAGAAATAGAAAACAGAAAAGATTTAAATCAAGATACTCACGATAAGATTGTAAAACTTATATCAAGTTTAGATGCAACAGATGTGGACATAGAGTGGTTACTTGAAACAACAGAAAAGTTTTGTAAAGATAAAGCTATCTACAATGCAATCGTAGAAGGTGTTGAGATTATTGAGGGTAGAGATAAACAAAAAACACCAGATGCGATACCAGATATATTAACAGAAGCACTCGGTGTTTCATTTGACAATAGTGTTGGTCACGATTACTTGTTAGATGGTCAACAAAGATTTGATTACTATCACAAAAAAGAAGAGAAGATACCTTTTGACCTAGAGTTTTTCAATAAGATAACAAAGGGTGGGTTACCACCAAAGACACTAAACATTGCACTTGCTGGAACAGGTGTAGGTAAAAGTTTGTTTATGTGTCACGTTGCGTCTAGTTGTCTTGCACAAGGAAAGAATGTTCTGTATATCACAATGGAGATGGCAGAAGAAAAGATTGCAGAAAGAATAGACGCAAACCTAATGAATGTAGAAATTCAAAACTTACCACAGTTACCAAAGATGATGTTTGATGATAAACTTCTTCAGATAAGAAAGAAAACAAGTGGTAAACTAATAATAAAAGAATACCCAACTGCGTCTGCACATAGTGGACACTTCAGAGGGTTAATCAAAGAACTAGCTATCAAGAAGTCATTCAAACCAGATATAGTGTTTGTAGACTATCTTAATATATGTGCATCAAGTAGATTCAAAGGTGGTGCAAATATAAATTCATATACAATCATAAAGTCGATTGCAGAAGAACTTCGTGGACTTGCAGTGGAAACAAATGTTCCCTTTATGTCTGCAACTCAAACAACCAGAACAGGTTTTGTATCAACTGATATAGGACTGGAAGACACTTCTGAGAGTTTCGGTTTACCTGCTACAGCTGACCTTATGTTTGCACTTATATCCACAGAGGCCTTGGAAGAGATAGGTCAAATGCAAGTTAAACAATTAAAGAATAGATACAACGACCCAAGTATCAACAAACGATTTGTTGTGGGTGTGGATAGAAGTAAGATGAGATTATATGATGTTGAACTACAAGCACAAGAGGAGATAGTCGATAATGGTCAAGAAAAACTTGATAAAGTCTTTGAGAAACCGTCTTTTGGGAAAGATACGAAAGATAAAAAATATGAAAGATTTTCGAAACTCAAGGTCTAACTACTATGTTAGTCAAGACAACCAAGATGTAGAAAGACCTTACACCGTAATGGAAAGTAAGACTAGAAAAATTATTACTAGGTGCGAAACAAGAGCTCTTGCAGAGAGTATTGCAAAGTTCCAAAACAAGACACCTACTTTTGGACAACACGATTTCCCTGAATTTTTGAAAGAATAAATAGTATAAAACGATTTTTGTACTAATGGGAGCTTGGAATGTCTTTGAGAAGATTTGTTCGTCAACTAAAACCAATACAAGAAAATAAAGTAAATTATGTATATGCTGTCCAAAACCTAATGGAGGCAGCAAAAGGTATAAACATTGAGGTACTCCGAAAACTAAAAGATGGTAGACCAAGAGGTGATATTTTATTAGATGTCATAAACAATCAAACTAAAGTTGAAACAACTAAAGGTAACAGAACCATATCTTGGTTATCTCAAATTGATAAAACTGCAATGGAGAGTGGTGACTTTGAATCAGCCTTTAATAATCCAGGCAAGAAAACCTATAAAAAAGTTTTTATGACCGATAAAGGTGAAGAAATAAGACTAAACGATATATTAAAAACCACTATGTTTGGTGGTGGTCGTGGTTCTGGTGGTGGTTCAGAAAATACTGGAGTAACAGAATGTGCTCAATGTATTTGGTTATCAGAAATATTCAACGGTGTTAACCCAGATGAAATTGATTTAAATGCGTTGAAACATAAAGACTTTGATATTGATGAAAGTATAGCAAAAATACAAAAAGATTTGACAGATGATTGGATTTCTTCTAGTGTTTTAATTGCACAAGAGATGAAAAAAAACATGACAGGTCAATATATCTTCCACAGAGGTTCTCAGTTTGTACAAAATATAAATGAAACTTTTTCTTTTTTAAATAAAAAGGCAAAACCAAAACCTTTTGCGAATGTCAACAAGTGGAGTCCAGCTGATATATGGTGTCAAAGAAAAGGTTTTAACCCAGACTTAAGTAAATATGGTAGTATTGGTGAGTTTAACAATGACCTAAAAGAAATGTATGATAGAGGAAATTTAGTGGGTGTTTCTTTAAAAAAGGTTACCACTGAAAAAGTCCCTGTGTCACAACATAATACAACAGGTTTTATTAGAAGACCAGTTATGTTCATTGGTTTTACAATGGGTGCAAAAAGTTTTTGGGACTCTATAGATGCTTATGTTAATATCGCACCAAAACGCTCTAAAGATTTTCTATCAATGCAGTTAAGAACATTCGGTAATCTTCAGTGGCAAGGAAATATAAAAGGATTAGCTGCTGCTGGAGGAAAGATTGGTGGTGGTGTTATTTTAAATACTATAGCAGCTGAATTTACAGGTGCTAAGATTAACCTTTCAAGTATAAAACTAGATACAGGGAAAGCAGTTAAAATAATTAATCCTACATTCTTAAAGGAGTTTTTTGACTTATATCAAGGATTAATGAAATCTAGTTATTACAATAAAGGAATATCAAAACATTCAAAAAAAAGTACGGCACCTTTAATTAGAGATTATAAAACATTTGAAACACAGTTTAAACAAAAAATATGGAAAAAACCAAAAGGTCATAATTGGTTGTACTCAAAATATGTATCATTAAAAGTAATACAAATACTTATGAGTGATGTAATAAAAGAACAATCTAGGGGAAACAAAGCGATAGATGGTATGGTTGGTTACGCAATGTCAGAGAGTAAAGAGTCTGCAGCTTACATAAAGTACGGAAAATAAATGTTAAGATTTACAGAAATAATAACTGAAAGTAAGGCTGGTAAGAACTTACACCTAGAACACATTGAAGATGAGATAATCAATCATGGTGTTGATGGTGGTAGAGCTGCAATTAACTTTCTGCGTTCACTTCGAGATATGTTATCTGGTAGTGCAAGGTCTTCAGTGAGTATGACTGTGAAGTGGGACGGAGCGCCTGCAATCTTTACAGGTATCGACCCTTCAGATGGTAAGTTCTTCGTTGCAAAGAAATCAGTATTCAATGTTAATCCTAAACTGTACAAATCAGATGCAGAGATAGATGCAGACTTGTCTGGTACACTAAATGAAAAGTTTAAGGTCGCACTTGCAGAGTTATCAAAGTTAGGTATCAAGAATGTATTGCAAGGTGATTTGATGTACACAGATGATATTGAAACAGAAACAATAGATGGAACTAAGTATCTTACATTTCAACCTAACACAATCGTATATGCAGTCCCAGTAGACTCTGAGTTAGGTAAGATTATGAGTAAGTCAAAGATAGGTATTGTGTTTCATACAACTTATGAAGGTAAATCATTACCAGATATGAAAGCAAAGTTTGGTGCAGACATATCTAAATTAAATAAGACAAGTTCAGTATGGTTAGATGATGCAACATATAAAGATGTGTCTGGCACTGCAACATTCAATGCAAAAGAAACAGAGGCGATTACAGCTATCCTATCTAATGTAGGAAAGACATTCCAGAAAATAAATGCACCCATGTTAAGAAAGTTTATTAAACTTCAAGAGAGTTTGACTGGTAATCTTATTGGTGCGTCATTAAAGACATTTAATAATACTAAAGT
>VTLG01006214.1_pt1 | contig 19832 bp, 31 predicted proteins | sample 4694571 | NCBI WGS metagenome assembly VTLG01 (sample SAMN12604809, study PRJNA352737) | marine metagenome | biome: ENVO:00000447; feature: ENVO:00000209|ENVO:00000569|ENVO:01000036; material: ENVO:00002151; isolation source: viral sequences binned using virsorter ... | reverse complement strand
GGCAAAAACGATGGAAGCCGGGCATCCCTACATGAACAAGAACGGAACACCGATAGCCCACAAGAAACATCTGTTCCCAACTCCGACAGCAAGGGATCACAAAGGCCAATCGGGGAAGGGGAGACAAGAGCGAAAAGGACATCCAGCCGACACATTGCCAAATGCGGTAATGATGTACCCAACTCCAACAGCGAGCGACCACAAAGGTTCCGGGAAAAACGACACTCAATGGGGGAGACTGGATTACGCAATAGAGAAACCAGAAGGAAAAAGAATGTGTGGGCATCTGAATCCTTTATTTGTGACTTGGTTGATGGGCTACCCTCTGAACTGGCTGATAGAGTACGAAGAAAACTCGATGATAACGGAATCGCTTACAGAGATAGAGAAGTGCCTAAACTTGGCACCGGGATTTCTGACAGAGTTGCAAAACTAAAGGCTTTAGGAAATTCAATCGTTCCTCAAATAGCAACCTTACTTGGTGATACAATAATCCGACATGAATCTGAGAGAAACAGCTAAACACCAGGATTGCACTTTCAATATCCCTAACGTATGCAACTACAATAGGGAGACAACTGTTTTGTGTCATTTGCCTGATGATTCTGGTACAGGCAAAATGGGCGGTAAAACTTCAGACTCAATATCAGCAGCTTTTGGTTGTTCAGCTTGCCACGATGTTATTGACAGAAGAAGTAACAAAGAATTATCAGATGCAGACAGAGAATTTTTTATGAGAAGAGCTATGCTTAGAACTTGGAGAACTTGGATCGACATGGGAGTAATTAAAATTGAGAAAACGAGTCGATGATAATCAAAAGAAAATTGTCTATGCCTTACGAGAATTTGGAACTGTTCAATCTTTAGCAGACATAGGTAAAGGTTGCCCGGATATATTATTTGGTATAAATAACAATAACTATCTAATCGAAATCAAAGATGGTTCAAAATTTAAATCTCAACAGAAACTAACAAACGACCAGGAGAAGTGGCACTACGACTGGCAAGGTCAGGTCGAGGTAATATCAAGCGTTGAGGAAGCGTTGCAATTTGTCAGCGACATTATTAATGGATAAATGACAATTTAGGACATTAAACATGGCAAAAGAGCTTTCTATAATTCCTTTAAGTTTAAAAGAAGCTAATGAATTTGTAACTAAACATCACAGACATAATAAAAAATGTGCTGGTCATAAATTTAGCGTTGGTGCAATGTATAAAAATGAATTAGTTGGAGTAGTTATTGTTGGCAGACCAGTAGCAAGAAAATTAGACAATAGATTTACTTTAGAAATAAATAGAAATTGTGTATTAGATTCAGCACCTAAAGGTACTTGTAGTTTTTTATATTCAAAAGCAATTAAGATTTGGCAAAGCATGGGTGGTAAAAAAATTATTACTTACACTTTAGCAACTGAAAGTGGCAGTAGTTTAAAAGCTGTAAATTTTAAAAAAGAAAGAACAGTACAAACCTTTAAAAAAAACAAAGGTTGGGTAACAAGAAAAAATAGAGTTTGGCAAAAAGTTCAATCTATCCCTAGAATAAGATGGGCAAAAGAATATTAAATGGATAGAGCAAGCCACGATACCAAACTAGAGCAACGAGAAAACATAGTTTCCCGGTTAGAAACGTGGGGAGCGTACTATCGTCAAAACAGGCACGTTGGTCCACAGGTTAAGACATCGACTAATTTGTACGGATTAGTCACAGAAGCCAGACGAGCCAAGCGTGTATCTGGCGAGAATTATGGAGTAATTTCCAAAAATAAAGCCTATGCCTCATTAATCCCTTCAACAGCCCACCAAAGCAATTTTAGCGAGGAACTAGAGACAGATAAGGCCATTGATACCTTACCACCTGATGAATCGCTGATAATCACTCATATCTATGCACACCGCCTATCCCAAGCCGATATAGCCCACAAAATGAAGATGTCGCCACAATGGGTGAATAATCAACTCAATCAAGCACTTAGATTCCTCTCTGGTTATTTCCATAAAAAGTAAAAAATAACAACAAAATGTGTTGACATATAGGTAAATATTGCCTATTATATGGATGTGGTTGAGAAAAAAGGAGAAAAAAATGATTGAATTTCTAGCGATATTGATGGTGGTGGTGGGAGTTGAAGGCGCTCTGTTGGTATTGAAATATGAAGTAGATCATTACGAAGTCAACTACACTCAAGACGTTTTTGTTCCGAAACAATTTAGAGATTACTAAGGAGAAACGAAATGGTTTATAAACCTCAATATAATAAAAAAGCAGTTGATGAAGGAATTGAAAGAGCTGGCCTTAAAAAGAATGGTAAAGAAGCAAAATTAATTCATGCTTTATTAAAAGGAAGGAGAAAAAAATGACACCTAAACAAAAAATTAAATTAGCTAAAAATGTTTATGTTGGAACTCGATTTAATAATGACTGTGGTCATCATGTTCGTATCACTAAAGTGGCTTTGAAAGATGCAATTAAATATGGTGGTGCAATTTTGGATAATGATTACTTTCATTTAACTAAAGACCTAGATTTGTATATTAACTAACCAACTTTAAAAGTGAGGTATAAAAAATGAACGGATATGAAGAACATTTAAGAGATCAACCTGACACAATAGCTGACTTAGATAGAGGGGAAGCTACTTGGGATGGATATAAATATCCGCAAACAGCGTGGCTATTAAGCGGTAGAGATGTCTGGTATCAAAACCCATATTATGAAGGCGAAGGTTGGTTCTATGGTACTTTCTACGACAACACACACCCTGAAGATGATTATGGTTGGGAGCATAGACATTACTACTACCATGATTGGAAAGATATGAAGTTTGAAAATTTCACACCAGTAACTAAACCAAAGGCCGTCTATGTTGAAGAAGAAGATTGTCCTTTTTAAATTAAACTTTAACCAACTTAAAAAGTGAGGAAGGAGAAAAAAATGACACCTAAACAAAAAATTAAAGCAGCTAAAAATGTTTATGTTGGAACTTTATTTGATGCTTACGATATAAATTATGTTCGTGTTACTAAGAAAGCTCTGAGAGATGAAATTAAATATGGTTTTAATGGTGAACTGGACGATGAAAAATTTGTATTGAGAGATGATTTAGATTTGTATATTAACTAACCAACTTTAAAAGTGAGGTATAAAAAATGAAAGCAAATAAATTAGTAGATGAATTAATTGAATTAAGGGCTACGATTCAGCCTTTGCTAGATAGGCAAACAGAGCTTGAAGGAAAGCTGAAAGCCCAGCCAGAAGGTAAATACGAAGGTACTTTTGGTTACGCATTAGTCAATGAGATTACTAGGAAGGTAACTGATTGGAAAAAAATAGCGATTGACTTAGGTGCAACAAAACAAAGGATTGCTAAAAATACGAAGGAAGGTAAACCTTACGTTAGACTTAATGTAAATGTTCACAAGAAGGCAGCATAATTTAACCAACTAAAAAGTGAGGTATAAGAAAATGAGAAATTTAAAATTAGAAGAGATTTTAAGCAGATGGGGTGACAATGTTAAAAATACTCCTATCTATGATGTTTTAGTGTCTGTATATGGGGATAATGGTGCTAAGTCATTGGAGATTAAATTTGAAAACAAAACTGTTTTTGAAGTTGATATTACTGTTTTGCCTATTCCTGTAACTGTTACAGGGGCATTGCCACCTTCAGTAGAATTAAGCATCGAAAAAGCATGGTCTTACATTACTGACCGCAAACGTGGAGAATTATACATTTATGATAATGAGACTGAAAACACTCTTGTTGTTGGGTGGGATTGGGATTATGTTGGCGGTTTTTATGACATCCCAACTCTTGAAGCTGATGATGTCTATGTTTTAAACAACGAAGGTGATTTGTACTATGATGATGAAGTAACAGAAAAATTGTACAAGCAATTTGGGCTAGATAAAATCTTTAAAAAATATGTTCCAAATTGGAAATTTTAACCAACTAAAAGTGAGGTGTAACAATGAGCGAATGGGAACAAATGATCGAACAATTTAAGAATGAAATAGGTAAGGATTTACTTACTGGTTTTTATGATTCAAGTTATGGCAATGATCTTTGTCCTAGTATGGCTAATGACCATTTGGGCATACAAATTTTTATTGATTATCCTTTTGAAGAATCGGAATGGGATAACATTGAAGATTATCACAAATACACCATGAACTTTTTTGATAAGGAGCATAATTTTAAAGATAACGTAGTTCATTTTGACAAAATAGATGAAGTTAAATTAGCTATTGAAGTAATAAGAGGATCAAAACAATAAAAGTGAGGTATAACAATGAAAAAGAAAACAGTTTATATTAATAAGCCTGATAAAATTGTATCTATAAAAGTTATAAAAGATAAAGGTAAGCCTGAACCTGATAAACAATACAAATTAACAGGTGGTCCTGGTGAAAAGTGTATTGCTAATGGGAATACTTGGGCTGAAAGCGAGGTAAAAGACAATGAATATAAATGACATTAGAGTTAAAATGGATAAGGCTTTAAAAGCTACTCTATCTAAGAAATATTCTGCTGGTATTAATTGGAAGCCAGAAGGATCGCCAGATAAAAAAGAAATTGGAATCCTAGATTTGTGGGCGCTTGCCATTAAATATCCAGAGGTTTTCCCTAAAGAATGGCTAGATGTTGTTAATAAACATAAGCAATCATATATTGATTTGGCATATCAAAAGTATAAAAAAGAATTAGCGGAGAAATTAAATGGAACTTAATGCTAAAAACCACAACACCGATCCTAAATACATTAGGAAATTAGTCGCTGACATTGGGTTATCTCAACGTCAGCTTGCTAATGTCATAGGAACAAGTGATCGAACCATAAGGCATTGGGTGTCAGGTAAAATTCCGATTCCATATTCGTGTCAGTTTGCACTAGAATATTTAGCGAAAAAATAAATTGACACTACAATAGAAATATATAAAATCACTATATACTGCACATAATAGTCAGTTTAATACCCACATCTTGTGGGTTTTTTTTTATTCACATAACTGTGAGGAATCATGGAAACAACGAAAGTTACCGAAGTGCTTGCAACACTAGCCGATGTTATTGAAACAATGCCAACGGCACAGATTTGCATAGTGAGCTTTAACTCCCAGCCTTTGCATACCCGGCAGATATATTACCAAGTGACCATATCAAGGGATCACTTATCGCCATCAAAAGACTATATTCGATTTGGCGACTGTCATGGAGATGAATTAACCGGGTGGCTTCCTCTTGAAGAACTCGATCTGCATGAAGTATTAGCAGAGTATTTACCAGGAGCTGCTCTTCCTTATATTCAAAGTCATACTTTGCTCGGAAATCAGTTATTCAAAACATTAGAATCATCAGTAAAATCAAATACAAAGGATTGAGTCAATGGCAGCACCAGTAGGTAACAAGAACGCATCAAAAGGTACTCATTTCAGAATAGCTCTGAACAAAGAGATCGAAGAGTATTGCAATAAGAGAAAAGGAATCTCTCGTGGCGAAGCATTGAGAAATATTGCACACGCATTGATAACTCAAGCTATCGATGGAGACTTGAACTCGATAAAAGAAATTGCAGACAGACTAGACGGAAAAGCTACTCAACAGGTCATAGCAGAAATAGACACACAGCATAGCTATGTCGTAAGACTCCCTGAGATTCCAGAGGATGCAGTTGAATGGGCGACAACTTACACACCACCAACGAAACTGGACAGTTAATAGCCTGGAGTCCTCAACAAGGACCACAAACAGCTTTTGTTACTTGTCCATGCTTTGAAGTATTCTTTGGCGGTGCTAGAGGTGGTGGCAAGACAGATGCAGTCATAGGTGAATTTATAAATCATGCCGATCTATATGGGAGTGCTGCTATCGGTTTAATGGTCCGTAGAGAGCGCACTCAGCTTATTGAAACCATAGAGCGTTCCAAACAGATTTTAGGGCATCTGGGATGGAAATACGAAGAGGTAAATAAACTCTGGAGAGCGCCAAACGGAGCAAGACTCCGCTTTGCCTATCTTGAAAGAGATAGTGATGCTAATGGCTATCAAGGCCACAGTTATACCAGAGTCTATATCGAAGAGGCTGGCACGTTTCCACGAATAGAACCAATTTTAAAGCTGATGGCAACACTCCGTTCAGGTGATAATGTTCCTGTTGGAATAAGATTAACAGGTAATCCGGGTGGTCCTGGTCACAACTGGGTTAAGGCAAGATATATTGATCCAGCTCCTCAAGGATGGGAGATAAAAAAACGAGTATTTGATGATCCTTTTAGTGGCGATACTATCGAAAAAGACTGGGTATTTATTCCCAGTAAAGTAAAAGATAATAAATATCTAGGTAAAGACTATATTGCTAACCTTCAGATGGTTGGCTCTCCTAATCTGGTTAAAGCATGGCTTGAAGGAGATTGGAACGTAATCGAGGGTGCTTTCTTCAGCGAGTTTGGTAAGCAACATATAACGAATCCTTTTGAAATCCCAGAGCATTGGACACGATTCATAAGCATGGACTGGGGAAGTGCTGCACCTTTTAGTGTTGGCTGGTATGCAGTATCAGACGGCTCAATCGAAGGTATCTCAAAGGGTTGTCTGGTTAAATATCGTGAGTGGTACGGCACAAGAGAGCCTGGAAGTAATGTTGGTCTTAAACTGACAGCAGAAGAAGTCGGTGTGGGGATCGTAGAAAGAATGGCCGAAGGCGAAAGGCTTGATGATGCGGTACTCGATCCATCTGCCTTTGCAAGAGATGGTGGTCCTTCCCATGCAGAACGAATATACGAGGCTTCTGGCAATGTAATCAGCTTCAGAAGAGCTGACAATAAGAGGGTATCAAGAAAAGGTGCAATGGGTGGCTGGGATAATCTCCGGGCAAGACTAAAGCCTGAACCACCAATGATTCTATTCTTTTCAACGTGTACCGAAACGATTAGAACGATTCCAATGATGCAACACGATGTCCAAAGGCCAGAGGACGTTGATACTGATGGCGAGGATCATGCAGCAGACGAAACACGCTACGCTTGTATGTCCAGACCATTTATTAAGAAAGCTACTAAGAAGAAAGAAATAAACCCACAGACGATGAAAGGTCGCTCAGAACGCACCATTATGCAGATGGTCGAAGAACGCAAACGATTAAGACTACAACAAGAGGATTATTGATATGCCAATAAGAAAAGTTAAGTCAGGTTGGACATTCGGTGGTGGAGTTTATAAAACACTAGAACAGGCAAAAAGAGCTTATCAGGCATATTTAGCATCAAAGAAATAAGGAAACTATGATTAATTATAAGAACCCGCTTTATGGCGACTCGCCTGAAGATTTAGTCAAGTATTGGCTTGACGAATTAGAAGATTCAGACGAAACAGAAAAAGACTGGCGAGATGATGCCAACAAAGTCGTTGACATTTATCGTGGCGAGGACGTTGCTGCAACAGCGATTGGTTCAGATGGCCAGAAAATGCGTAAGAATACGTTTAATATTCTCTGGTCGAATATCGAAACATTAAAGCCAGCAATATATAACAAGACTCCTGTTCCGAATGTACAAAGAAGATTCAAAGACGAGGATCAGCTTGGCAAAGCTGTGGCACAAGTATTAGAGCGCTCGCTTGAGTTCATGGTGGATGCCTCAGACTTTGACAGACCAATGAGCGATGCGGTTGACGATTATTTATTAGTTGGTCGTGGTGTTACCAGAGTCAGGTATGTGCCTACCTTTGGAACACCTGAACAGCCTGAAGGTGAAATGCCTAGTGAGATGGAAGAAAATTATGAAGAGCCAGTCGGTGAAGTAGTCAAAGAAGAAGTAGTTGCTGAAGCTGTCGCTTACAAAGATTTCAGAAGAGGACCAGCTAACAAATGGTCTGAGGTTGATTGGGTAGGCTTCCAGCACAAATTAACGAAACAAGATATTGAAGAGAAGTTTGGCGAGGAAATGGCTGACTCAGTCGGGATAGATGTTTACGCTAAAGAAGAGGATGATACTTATGACAATGAAACAAACCGATCCCAAAGAGAAGGTCGTGTCCGAGTCTGGGAAATCTGGTGTAAAACCACGAAGAAGGTATACTTTATTGCACCTTCCTTCAAAGACAAACCACTCAACGAAACAGACGATCCGTTAGGCTTATCCGGGTTCTTCCCTGTGCCAAGACCGATTTATTCCTTGACAACAACGGATTCATTAATCCCTGTCAGCGAATATTATCTATATCAAACATTAGCGACTGAACTAAACAACGTCACTAAGCGTATTATTGATATTTTAAAAGGTCTGAGGCTACGAGGAATCTACGACTCCAGGATGGCTGAAATTGAACGTCTGATGGATTCTGGCGATAACAAGATGATTCCTTTAGATGGTGCATCTCAGTATCTCGATGCTGGTGGGTTAGATCGTGCAATATGGATGATGCCTATTGACAAATACGTTGGTGTTGTAAATCAACTATATGCGTATCGTCAAAACCTGATTACCTCAATTTATGAGATAACAGGTATCTCCGATGTGCTACGAGGTTCATCTGTTGCCTCTGAGACTGCAACAGCACAAAGCATAAAAGCTAACTACGGCAGCATGAGACTGCAACGCAGACAAAGAGAAGTCCAACGCTATGCCAGAGATGTTATACGTCTGATGGCAGAGGTTATCGCAGAACAATTCTCAGTAGATACTTTACAGAAAATGACAGGATTGAATTTCCCAACAGAAGAAGAAAAGGCAATGATGCAATCGCAAATGCAAATGCAGATGCAACAGTTTCAAATGCAAGCCCAGCAGATGCAAATGCAAGGGCAACAACCACCGCCACCACCGCAACCTGATCCGCAAATACTTGAAAGATTAGAGCAACCCACATGGGAGCAGATTCAACAAGTCGCAAGAGATGATTTAATGCGTGAGTTTAAGGTTGATATTGAGACTGATTCAACTGTCGCTGCTAACGATGCAGAACAGCAACAGAACATAACCGAACTGTTGACTGGCATTACCTCATTCTTAAGCGGAATAGGACCAGCCGTTGAAAGCGGTGCTGTACCAATCGAAACTGCCAAGTCATTGCTAATGGCAGCCGTTAGACGATTTAAGCTAGGCACAGAAGTTGAAACTGCCGTTGATAAGATTGGCGACCAACCTATACAGAACCCGGAACAACAAGCTGGGGAAAGTGGTGAGGCTGAAATGGCTAAACAACAAGCAGAGATGGCCAGACTTCAATCTGAACAGCAAGCTGAAATGGCTAAACAGAAAATGGAACTTGAATTAGCTCAATCTAAACATCAAATGGAAATGCAGAAACTCGAAAGAGAAGCACAAATAGACCAAGCTGACCATCAAATGAAAATGCAAGAGATGCAAGCTAAAGCTCAATCCAAGATAGTAGGATTATAATGCCTAGTTATAACGAGGAACTTGCAAGATTTTTAAGAAAGCGTGGTGTAGATATTGATGTTGAAAGGTATGTTGAAGAAAGCGAACAAAACGATAGCCCATTAAGTTTTGGAGTATATGGCGGTTATGATCCAACTCAAGTGGGTGTTGAACTGCCAAGTGGCAACGTAAATATAGGACGAGAACAGGCTTTTGCTCAAGGTGGTGTTGGTCTTAATTTAGGCGATCCAGAAGGTGTTAATTTGAGTACAGACTCAAGATTTAATTATTTTAAGGGCGAAGATCAATTACCAGAAGAATTTGGTGGGGAAACCATAAAATATGGTACTGATGGAATAAAATATGGTGGTACTGATGTAAGGCTAGGATTACCGGGTGGACTTAGTGCAACTTGGAATCAAAGACCTGATGAGGATGATGTTTTCATGCTTAATTATAATAGAAGATTTTAAGGATATTAACTATGCACACTTTAGATCACGCAAGAAGTCAGGGTAGAGAAGAAGAATATATGATGATGATGCGCCAACAACAAATGGGTGCTAGTCAGGCAAGACCAATGGAATATCCAGGTTGGGAATATACACCACCTGAAGCATACGCATTACCTCAAACGTCTACTGTTCCGCAACAATTAGTCGCTCAACAGCCAAGTGTAATTGATTCTTTGCCACCTGAGATTACACCAATCGTTCAACCCGGAGAGGATATATACGCTAACATGACAGATGATCAATTAATGGCATCTTTGCTTCAACCTGAATCTTTCCAAACAGATATGCAAACATTAGCAGACCAATCAGCTTTAGCTAATGCACTAAGAACCATGAGTGCAGACGATCTTGCGTTTACATAATGGCTGGCAAGGGAGATAAAAGAAGAAGAGCAGCAATTTCAACTGCTCAATTTGAGGAAAACTTTAATAAGATATTTAGTGTTCCGAAAGAAAAAAGGGCTGGTCGATATAAGCTCGATAAAGAAACCAAGAAACTAATACCGAGCCATGAGTGGTACGAGAAGTATGGCGACAAAACAGGCAGAACTCATTATGTAATGGGAGATATTGAACCTTATCAAAGCCCTGTTGACAACAAGGTTATTAACTCAAGGAAAGACTACCGGGATGATCTGAAACGTAATAATTGCAGAACATACGAAGGTTATGAGCAAGAAAAGAAATACGCTGATATTCATAACCAAGAGAAAGAAAAAAAGAATAACGAGATTATCAGTAACGGCATAGAAAAAACATATTACGAGCTTAGAGATGGCATGATTAAACCAGAGAAAAGTATTAAGCCATCTTGGCTTTTAGGCCAAGACTAATGGCTTTAAAAAATATAGTTGGCGCTCTGCGTGATGAAGAGTTTTGGCGGGATATGGGAAGAAACACTCTTGGTATCGGTGGAGTTGGCATAGAGTTTGGTAAAGGTGCTATCGGAGAAGTTGCGGGTGGTATAACTGGGTTAGGTAAATTAGCCACAGGCAGTTCTTTTGAAGAAGCTGGCAAGACAATGGAAAATGTCCAGGATTGGGTTGGTTCTTGGTATGAACCTAAGAATCAGGAAACTCAAGACTATATGCAAAGTATAGGGGGAGCAATACAACCTCTTGTAACTGAAGTTGATAAGGGAGCTACTTGGTTAGAAGATAAAACTGGCGGTTGGATTCCAAGAGAACTGACTAAAGGGAGTGCATTAGCAGCGTTGGAACTTAGTCCTTTAAAGTTTGTGCCAACAGGAGTACCCAATGCCTTACGCAGATACGATCCTAATACAGATATAGGACAAACTGTACCACCAAGAGATGCGCTTGGTTACACACCAGATAATCTTAATTTTAATTATGGTAATATGCCTTCAGACATAGCTCCGCCAATAGCAACCACAGGTGGTGCGAGTGCTACAAGTGATTTTGCTGATCTTAAACAACCAGAAACTACATCTCCTCAAGTTCTTAAACAACCAGAAACTACATCTCGTCAAGTATGGGGAAGTCCTTTTGAAATTCAAAAAGAACTCGATAATGTAAGAACTGATCTTAGTCAAGGTAGACAATCACCAGAAATGGTGAACGAAAACGTAGATAGCATCCAAAAGATGATGCTTAATTGGGATGATTACGTTAGTAGATATAATAAAATGACAGATATGGGCAAACCATCTACCGATGGTGGCAGAATAATAAGTGCCGATGATGCTAAAGAACTTGATCCGACTGGTAAATATCCTAAAGACAGATCAAGAGCAGAAGATGTACATGAAGTCGGCAGTTGGTTTGTCAAACAATTATATAAAGATAAATTAGCTTTACCAAAAGGTCATGGCGGTTTTGATGATACTGTTCTGTTTACTGGTGGTGGTACTGGTACTGGCAAAACAACAGCACTTAGAAATATTCCTGAAGTAAACAACAAATTTGAAAAAGCAGAAATTGTTTATGATACCAATTTGGCAAATTTTGATTCTTCTGTAAATAAAATAAAACAGGCATTAGAAACTGGAAGAAATGTTGAAATTGTTTATGTTCATCGTGGTATAGAAGATTCTCTCAGACAAGGAGCAATGAAACGCTCTATTGACAGAATGATGCAAGAAGGTGGTGGCCGTACTGTTCCGACAGAGATACACGCTGGAACTCATATTAATGCTAGGAATACAATAGAAGCATTACAAAAAGAATTTGCTGGCTCTCGTAAAGTAAAAATAACTATTATTGATAATTCTCGTGGCAAAGGAAATGCTGTTCAATCTCAACTAGATCAATTACCGAAAATTTCAGATAAGGCAAATTTAAAAGCGAGACTTGATGATGTAGTTAAAGAAATGCACGAGTCTGGAGATTTACACAGATTAGTAGAAGAAAGTGCTAGAAACTCTATGAGAACACTATCTAAAAAGGAGTTAGATAGCATGGTAAATCAACTACTTAGAGGATTCGGGCCAGATGCTTGACTTATTAACCACATTTTGTGATAATACGCATAGGGGGTAAATTATGAATAAAGAGATACAAGAACTTTTAGAAAAAGAAAGACAAGAATTTGCTGCTATGACTCCCGAAGAACTAGCTGCTTTTGAAGCAAAAGAGAAAAGAGCAGAAGAAAGAGCAAAGGCAATGATAGAGGGGTTAAATAACTACACAGCAAATAAGTAATTATCAACCAGAACTAAACGACTAACCGCCTTAATTGGCGGTTTTTTTTACCTTTTGACAAAGGAGAAATATGAAAACAATAATTCACGTTAATCAACATAAGATTAAAGCTAATACAAAAAATGGCACTAATGAACCTGTGCTTACAGTTAAAACTTATAAAGATAATAGATACTGCCATGAGGCAATCATTCATGGTGAATCCAAAGTAGTTCACAGTCCACATAAACCATTATCTTGTGGTGCTAGAGTTTGGATCGAAACACAAGCAGAAGTTGAAACATTAACCTTTTGACAAAGGAGAGAGAAAATGGAAGAAGAAAAAGCAGTAGAAGAAGAAAAGTCACTCGATGAGTCACTCGCAGAAACTTTCGAGGAAATTAATAAAAGAGATGAAGAACCTGAAGCAGTTAAAGAGGAAGTCTCTGAAGAAGTTGAAGAAGAAGTTGAAGAAGAAATAGTAGCCGAATCTGAGGAAGAACCCAAAGAGGAAGCTAAAGAGGAAGTCAAAGAAGAACCGCAACCTGAAGAAGAAACTCAGGAAGAAGAGGTTGATTCTGAGGACGTTACCGAACCACAATCTAAAAGGCCACCTTCAACATGGTCGGCTAAAGGTAAAGCATCTTTTTCAAAACTTCCAAAACATATACAAGATGAAATAATAAAACGAGAAGCCGATATTGGAAAAGGCATCTCGATGTATAAACAAGCTGCAAACTATGGACGTACTCTTGGTGAGGCTATAAAGCCCTACGAAGCTATGATTCGGTCAGAAAACTCTGATCCGATAAAGACAGTCCAGAATTTATTAAATACAGCTTACCGATTACGCTCTGGCACACCGCAACAGCGTGGTCAATTAGTGATGCAGATAGCACAGGAGTATGGTGCTGATTTATCTCAATATACATCTGCCAACGCAGAAAATACTGAGAACCAGGAAATCCCGGCACTTCAACAATATCTGAATCCTATACAGGAAAAACTTAATAATTTAGAACAAGTTTATGCTTCTCAGCAACAGGCTGCTCAACAGCAGACTCAGCAAGAAGCTCTTACCTCGATCAGTAGTTTTCAAAATCAAGTCGATGAAAAAGGAAACATTAGAAACGTACATTTTGACGATGTCAGAAATGACATGGCAGATTTGATTGAAAACGCTGAACGACAAGGCCGACAACTCAGCCTAGAAGAAGCCTATGAAACTGCGTGTTGGGCAAACCCTCAGATTCGTAATGTCAAATTGACACAAGCGAATAAAAAGCGCAAAGAGGAAGCACAAAAGAAGTCGAAACAGGCAAGCAAGATAGCTCAGACTAACCTTTCAACAAAGCCGTTAGCAAGAGAAGGGATAGCTACTGATGCTTCAGGTGATATTAAAGATACACTTGAGGAAACATTAGCTTCAATTAACAATAGACACTAATTTTTAGGAGTCAATAAAAATGGCAAGTCCAAATAGCACGTTTACCGAACTGGTATCTACCACGTTCCGTAAGCATAAAAAGCAATTTGCAGACAATGTCAGCAATAATAATGCACTTCTAGCTCGTATGAATAGACGTGGTCGTAAACGTGTCGAAGATGGTGGTCTTAGCATTGTTGCGCCTTTAGATTATGCCGAAAATGGCACTTATCAGAGGTATTCAGGCTATGACACTCTCAATATCAATGCGAGTGATGTGCTTTCATCTGCTGAATATAATTGGAAGCAAATTGCAGTTCATGTAACCGCTTCAGGTTACGAATTGCGTGTTAATAATGGCGACAGTCGTATCATTAACTTGGCGAAATCACGCATTACAAATGCAATGCGTACTTTCAAAAATAACTTTTCCTCTGATATGTATTCAGATGGAACGGCAACAAATCAAGTAAATGGTCTCCAGGCACTCGTGTCCGATGCGGGAACTGGCACAGTTGGTGGAATCAATAGTACAACATTTACCTTTTGGAAAAGCATAGTACAAAGTGCTGCTTCTCCATTGCAAGGTGGTGGTGGTATTACTGTTTCTTCCTCTACTATGGAATCATTAATGCTTCCATTGTGGCTTGAGGTTTCTCGTGGAAACGACCAACCTGACTTAATCGTTATGGATAACACTTACTACACATTTTTCGAGCAAAGCCAAACATCTATTAAACGCTACACCTCTGGTTCTAGCGCTGATGGCGGTTTTGTTTCGCTAAAATATCACAACGCAGACGTTACTTTTGATGGCGGTTCAGGCATCCCAGCAGCTCATGCGTATTTCTTAAACACAGACTACTTGGAGTTAGTCACGCATCGTGATGCTGACATGACCGAGCTAGATCAAGATAAAGCTATCAACCAAGATGCGGTAGTAATACCTATTCTTTGGATGGGTAACTTAGTTTGCTCTAATCGTTCACTTCAAGGTGTCCAGAAAGCGTAAGCGAGGAGATAATTTATGTCATATATAACTGGTATGGTTACTACTCGTGTTGATGCTTCAACAGACCAGCAATGGGCATTAGGTACAATAGGTCAGGATAGTTCTGGCTATTTGTATAAATATGTTAAATACGATACTGGTGGTGATGGTGTTACAGCAGTAGCTGCTAACGCAGTTTACTATCATGGAGTAGATGGCTACAAAGATAATGAAGTCACAATGGATTTAAGTGACTCTGTTAATCTAGGTGCTGGTATTTTACTTTCTGTTCCCGGTAATGGTGAGTTTTGTTGGATTCAATTAACTGGTCCAGCAACAATGGCACAAGCACCAACGGCTGGTGCTGACGGAAACGCACTAACGGCAGTTGGCGCTGATGCTGATGGGAAACTTGATGTATCTGGTGCAGTTACAGACTGTGTTGTGGCTTATGCTGGAGATATTTCTGATAACGAAATTATCTGTGCATTTCCACTTTAAGAAGTAGTAAACCTAGTAAACGAAGGGGGAGCGCAAGTTCCCCTTTTCTTGTTCAACAACAGGAGAAATGATATGCAACCCGGAGTAATGGAAGATAGACCACCTTTTATTAAATTTGAAGTAAGGCCACATGAGGATCGTAATGCTTCTATCGAAGCTGGTCATTATGTCGCAGTTGATGTCGATTATGCAGTTATAACTCCAGCCGGGAGTAAAGATGAAATTCCACGAATTTACCATGAATGGGTAGAACAACTCACTCAGGGTATCAGAGATGGCAGATTTAAGGCTGAGTATGTTCAAGCCATAAAAAGTATGTACGAGGCATGGAAAGAAGGTTTGGAAATGCCTGTCGATGGTACACCGATTAGAGGATGGACAGTTTTAGGACCATCTGACCAAGAAAATATTATTGCAGCAAGAATAAGAACTGTCGAAGAATTAGCAGAAGCTAACGAACAAACCCTAATGTCTTTAGGTGTTGGTTCAAGAGTAATGAAACAAAAAGCTCGTGCATGGCTAGATTCTTCTAACTCACAAGGTAAGGCAACAGAGAAAATATCTGCCCTACAATCTGAGCTAAAAGATCAGAAGAATATTAATAAGAAATTAACAGAGGATTTAAGTAGCTTAACGGCTAGATTAGAAGCATTAGAATCTAAGCCAGTTAAGAAAACGAGGAAAAAGAAAACATAATGTCATTATTAACAATGGTTCAACAAGTTACTAGAAGGATTGGTATAGCAGCTCCTTCAGCCGTTGCTGGCAATACTGATGAACAGATTATTCAGGTGCTTGCTTTAGCAAACGAAGAAGGCGAAGAACTGGCAGAGCGACATACATGGCAGTCTATGACCAAAGAAGTAACCTTTGTAACTGGTGGCGATGCTAAAACCATAACTGCTGTAACGAAAGCTAACCCGGCAGTTGTCACAGCTAATAGTCATGGTTATTCGACTGGCGATCAGGTAGATATTGCGGATGTTGAAGGTATGGTCCAAATAAATAATTTGCGCTTTACTATTACCAGAGTAAATGCAAATACCTTTTCACTCGATGATACTGATTCTTCAAACTATGGCACTTATTCAACTGGTGGTAAATCAAGACTCGTTCAAGCCTCACAGGGTACAATAAGCACAATTATTTCGGCTGGCGATTTTGATGCAAGTGCAGTCAGAATCACTAACGAGACAATGTGGAACAGAACGCAAAGACGACCAGTATTCGGACCATTAACAGCACGTTCTTATCAGGCACTACAAGCAAGTCCTGTAACTGGACCATTTGACCAATATCGTTTCAGAGGTAATGAGTTAATATTTGATCCAGCACCAACAGGATTTGAGACAATCGCATTTGAATATATAAGTAATCATTGGTGTCAATCATCGGGCGGTACTACGCAAGATGCGTGGGCTGCTGATACTGATATTGGAAGAATCTCCGAGAAGATAATGGCAATGGGAATAATCTGGCGTTGGAAACAAGCAAAAGGTTTAGCCTATGCCGAAGATTATAATAAATACGAAAGACGAGTTGCTGATGCTGTTGCAAGAGAAGCAACAAAACCTGTTCTCGATTTAGCTGGTGGTCTTGCAGAATATCAACCTGGATTATTTGTACCGCAAGGCAACTGGAATATCTCGTGAGACAGGCAGCACTATTAAAACAACCTAGAAATTCAAGGCGCAAACTTAGTGGGCAAGTATCACTAACATCGCCTGTCGGTGGTCTGAACAGTCGTGATTCGATTGCAGACATGAAACCAGAGGATGCTATCCAATTAGATAATTGGTTTCCGGGTACGTCCGATATTAGAGTAAGAAGAGGTTATTCCTCTCATGCAACAGGTTTAGGAGCGCAAGTTCAGTCGTTAATGGCTTATAACAAGTCAGACGGCACACAGAAATTATATGCTGCTGCTGGTACTAGCATATTTAATGTAACCAATGCTGGTGCGGTGGGAAGTGCAGAGGTTACTTCTCTGTCTAATGCTAAATGGCATCATATTAATTATATGGATTCATCTGGCACAAACTGGCTTTGTTGTTTTAATGGTACTGATTCTCCACGTTATCATAATGGTTCAGCTTGGGTAACGATTACTGCTTCATCAACACCAGCGATCACTAATGTTACAACGAGCCTTTTAGACAAGCCGTTTACACATAAACGAAGATTATGGGCTGTTGAAAAAAATTCTTTATCTTGCTGGTATCTCCCGGCAGACGGAGTTGGTGGCGGTGCTGCTGAGATTAACTTAAACGGCATAGTAAAGCGTGGTGGTAAAATAATTAAAGCTGGCAGTTGGACAATCGATGCTGGCGAAGGTTTAGATGACTATTGGGTAGCAATTACCTCTGAAGGAGAGGTTGTAGTCTTTGAAGGTACTGATCCTTCTGCTGCTGCTACTTTTAGCCTTGTCGGAGTCTGGCACGTTGGCGAACCAATCGGTGACAGACCAATGGTTAAATATGGTGGAGACTTGCTTATACTAACCAAGCAAGGTGTCTATCCTATGAGTAAGGCATTATCGTCAAGTGAAGTTGCACCTAATGTAGCCATGACAGACAAAATACAATCAGATATTAATAGTGCTGCTACTTCATTTAGTGGTAATTTTGGCTGGGAGTTATTTCTTTTTCCAAAAGCTGAAATGCTAATTTTAAATATTCCTGAAAAAGTAGGCTCAGATCAGATTCAATATGCCATGAATACGCTGACAGGCGCTTGGGGTAAGTTTACCAATATTGAGGCGAACTGTTGGGAACTATTTGGTGGTGATGCCTATTTTGGCAGTAATGAAAAAGTTTTTAAATTCTGGAATCAGGATAAAGACGACACCAGTAATATTGATGCAGAAGCAAAACAAGCGTTTTCTTATTTTGGTTCAAGAGGGCTTATAAAACATTTTAAAATGGTAAGACCAATTCTCTTATCAGACGGCAATCCAAGTTTCTCTGCTGCACTTAATGTCGATTATGAAGATGTACCTGTTAATGCGAGCCTGACATTTAGCCCAATTACAGGTGGTGTCTGGGATGCTGCAAGATGGGATGCCGGGCTTTGGGGTGGAGATTTAGCGGTTATTCGAGACTGGCAGACTTTAGTCGCAGTCGGAACTGCTGCTGCATTAAGGCTTCAATCTCAGTCAGGTGGTACGACTAACGAGTTGAGATGGGAAGCAACAGATTTTCTATATGAGGTAGGCGATGTCCTTTGATAATAACTCAACCGAAAGAGAAAATTGCAGATTTCGTATCGGAGCAGACAAATAATACTCATTTTCCTTTTGAGAATTATAGTTGTATAGGATTGCTCGATAAGAATGGCGAACTGATAGCGGGAGTGCTATATAACCATTTTTCAGGAGAAAATATCTGCGCTCACATAGCCGGGAAAGAAGGGAAGAGATGGCTTAATAAAGAGTTTCTACACGCTATGTTTGATTATCCATTTAATCAACTTGGCGTACAAAGAATTACAGGTCTTGTTCCTAAGTCAAATAAGGATGCAAGAAAATTTGATAAACATTTGGGGTTTAAATTAGAAGGTAATATGAGAAGAGCATTGAAAGACGATGATATGCTTGTTTATGGAATGCTTAAAGGAGAATGTAAGTGGTTAAAACGATAGTAGAATTTGTAGAGAATTATCTCTCAAGATTAGGTTTAATAATGTATTTTTCAAAACCTAGTCCACCACCAGCGCCAGACTATCGAGGTGCTGCTGTGGCTCAAGGACAAGCAAATATTGAAGCTGCACGAGCTACTGCTAAATTAGGTAATCCTAGTTTTATTAATCCTCTAGGTCGAAGAGATGTTGATTTTAGACCAGGAGATGAAGTATTTATAACCGATACCCTAACTCCACTTGGACAGACAAGACTCGATCAGGAACAACGAATTGGTACTCAGCTTGGCGGTATTGCCGAACAAGGATTAACTGAGGTTGGGAAGGGTTTAGGAACTCCTTTTGATCTTAGTCAGGTTGGTGATATTACAACACAACCGACAGTAGCGGAAAGAGATGCTATCTCTAATGCTATTTTAGCAAGAGAACAACCTTTACTTGATGCTCAACGTCAAGCGACTCAGACAGACCTTTTAGTTCGAGGACATAATCCCGGTGGTATAGCATTTGAAGGTGCTATGGATCAATTAGACCGCAAAGAAAATGATTTAAGAATGGCTGCTATTTTAGCTGCTGGTGGCGAACAATCGAGGTTATATGGTATGCAAGCTGGTGAACGCGGTCGCGGTATTCAGGAACAGGCATTTTTGCGTAGTTTACCTTTATCAGAGGTTAATGCTCTGCGTACAGGTAATCAGCCAATGTTGCCACAATTTCAAGGTTATCAGGGTGCAACAATAGCA
>VTLG01015834.1_pt1 | contig 19833 bp, 15 predicted proteins | sample 4694571 | NCBI WGS metagenome assembly VTLG01 (sample SAMN12604809, study PRJNA352737) | marine metagenome | biome: ENVO:00000447; feature: ENVO:00000209|ENVO:00000569|ENVO:01000036; material: ENVO:00002151; isolation source: viral sequences binned using virsorter ... | reverse complement strand
TTCGTTACGATAGATTTACTAACACTTGGAACCAAGCATCATTCTCTGATGCCTTCGCAACAGTTCCATATCATACAAAAGGTGATGCATACTGGAAGGATGACTGGAGAAACTTCCACATCCGTGCGTCTAATGACTCATTCGTTCAGTGTGTTAGTATATTCGCTGTTGGTTTTGCTGATCACTTCTTGATGGAGTCTGGTGGTGATATGAGTATCACCAACTCTAACTCTAACTTTGGTAACACTTCACTCCATGCAATTGGACATAAGGGTTATGCATTCAATCAGGATAAGGGTGGATTTATTACTGATATCATTCCACCTGAGAAACTTATTGAGTCTGCTGCTAATGAAGACGAGATTGATTACTATACATTTGATGTACAAGCATCCCGTGGTACAAACACAAGATTATACTATGCTGGGTCTGGTATTACTGATCCAAAGAAACGTCCTGCTGTTACTCTTGACGGGTATAGAATCGGTGCTAAGTCAAACGAAAAGATATTTGTTGAACTAGATCCATATGATGCCGCATCTGGTAAGACAACTCCTGCAAATTCTGTATATAATGCGACTCTAGAACCTTCTGGATTCAAATCATACGCTAGTTCATTGCAGATTCTCAACCCTACTACTGTGGTTGTTAATAATAAAAATCAGGATGCTGCAAATAGAATTGAAGACAATAAAGATTTAATTGCTGAGGAAGCATATGGATTTATTACTACAAAATATCCTGCACTTCTCAGTAAAAATATTACTATTACAAAATGTAAGAGAGATATTGGATATATTTTAGATGCAGTTATTTCTGACTTGAGACTTGGTGGTAACATCAATACTCTCCAAGCAGCGGAATCTTATTTCTCATCTGGACAACTCAACTATATTGATGGCGAATTATTTGAAACCATTGAAGGTTTTGAGTATGCTCGTGACCTAGCAATCGCAGCAATGCGTAACTGGGATTTCCTACAGACTGGTTGTGTAATCACTAATGGATCTCCTAATGTTACTGTACCTACAACAGAAGGTCTATCAATCGGTATGAAGGTTGAGGAATATACAACTGTAAATGCTAATAATACTACAGTTGATCCAACTTCTTTAATTACATCTAACATTCCGTCAAACACATATATTAAGAGCATCGTTAACTCAACTACGATCGAACTTGGTGGTGTTGTTGCTAATGCTAGAAGTTATCTTAATGTAGGTGTTGCTCAAAATGCAACTGGTACAACTAGTGCTGCTAAGTTACTCTTTAAATTAGAAGATACTAACGGTGATCGTAAAGGTATTTGGTCTGGTTTAGAAGGAACTATTGATGCATCAATCACAACAGATACTGTATATCCTGAGTGTTCTGGAACTGCTAATGCAATCAGCACATTCTTTAGTAATATTAAGACTATCATCAACAATGGTATCAGTCCTGTTGGTGATCGTTTTGCTGATGCACATGATCTATTGCTTGCTAACAAGAACTGGATTGCTGATGTAGCAGTCAAGGACATGGAGATTCAGTATCCTACATTTAATGTCCCTGGTGGTTCTGTTAATTGTTTTGATGATATTGTAGATGTTATCGAAGCTGTTGCATATAACGTTAAGTATGGTTCTAACAATCAAGTATATGACGCTGCTAACTTCTATGTTTTAGGTGCTCACGTTGCTGGTGAAGAAGAACAATCTGTATATGCTTTCGGTATTGCTAAACAGATTGCTGAGAAAGTAATTCAAAACCTTACTTACACTCCTCGTGCGGGTGTAACTACAACATATTCTCAACAAAAGGATCTAACTATCACAACAGATCCTAATCCTGTTGGTGGTAACACTCCACACACATGGGCAGGAGGCACAGCAACTGGTGCAGTCCAATCTGGTGGTGACTATGCACATACATTTGTATCTGCTGTAGCAAATGGTGTTACAAGTAATGTTGGTAACTTACCAAACCCAGTCACAGGTGCAACATATAATGCAGGAACTGGTGAAATGGTTATCACCTCTGCTGGTCATGGATTAACTACATCTAACACACTTTCTATTGCTGATAACACACTGTCCTTTACTTGTACAATGGATGGTAATACAGCAACTAAGACATATCCTAGATCAACTGACCCTTCATCTGGACAGGCACTGAATATTAGTGGAGTAACTACTGATACAATCACTGTAAATGTAGGTGGATCACCCATTGTAAACCATGATGTTACAAATGCAGCTTACGATCCAGCTACAGGTGTAATGGTATTAACAATCGGTAGTCACTCCTTAACAACAGGAACAAGTATTAGGATTACTGCTAACTCATTAACATTCACTTGTGGAATGGATAACCATGCAACTCAGCATACTTATCCTAGATCAGGTGACCCTGCATATAATACTGCTATCAATATAGATGCAGTTGGTGCAGACACAATCACAGTCAATGTCGGTGCTGCTGGTACTGCTACTTACTATTGTGCTAACGTTATCTCTGCGCAAAATACTTTATTCAATATCATTGAAGCAGGTATTGATAATGCTGGTACAGTCAATAGCACAAACGCTGGTGTATTCGCTGGTATAACCAAGACTTCACCTCAACAGACAATTATTCCTAGACTCAATCCAACTGTTGATAGTTCTCAGTTTGCTAATCGTGCAACATTGTTTACAATCAATGCTGGTGGTAGTAACCCACATAAGTTTGAGACTGGAACTCCAGTTCGTTTGGTTGCTAGACCAAAGGCAGGACAAACTCCTGATGAGAGAGATGTACGTCTACCCATAGGATTCCAACCAAACAGAGTATACTATGTAATTGCTCCAGGTAGAGACACACAACCATTTAATTACAACCAAGCAAGTGTATACAATGGTATCTTTGATGGTGGTGATCAAACTAAATTGATGCTTGCTAACACGAGAGAAAACGCTGCAGCAGGTATTTACATCTACTCACCTGAAACTGAGTCAATTGATGATGATGTTGAAATCTTAGTTCAACAGTATGTTCTTGATGAGACCTTTGATCTCCATGAGTATCGTGTAACCTTTGATGGTAGCAGTGGTACTGTATTGAAGACTGATGTTGCACACATTTTTGATAAACCAACAACAGGACTAGGTGCTGGATATTTACAGAAAGTATTCTTTAGAGCAGAAGGTTCTGATGGTCAGGTAGGCACACTTCCTACATTATCTGGTGTTGGTGGTCAACAGATCTCATCAACTAAAGAATTCTATGTACGTTACATGAGTGACGATACATTCAAGATATTTAATACTGCAGCGGAAGCAATAGCTGGATCTCCTGAGGTAACTCTAGTTAATAGTACAACTCAGTTCTGGTATGTCTTTGCTAACAAGCGTGTATCTCCATTGAAGTTTGATGCTACGTTTGTTGATACTAGTGCATCTAGAGTTCCTGCTATTACTGATGGTGTATGGTATCTACAGACTAAAGATGAGTCCACTAGTGATGATAATATATTCTCTAGATTTAATCAGACTGACTATGATGCTGCATCTGGTCAAACACAGACAACAGACTCTAACTACAGAAGACTTATTGATGCTCGTGAGAAAGAGGATAGAATCTATCGTCTACGTTATGTACAACCTAAAAATTTCCCTGGTGCTGTAAGAAAACCAAACAACGGATTTGTTGTTAAGATTAGAACTGATGAGAAGAGAAATCTTCTACCTCAGAATATTGTTCTAGAACCTGTTGGTGGTGCTCCTACCAAGGCAGAGTTCCGTAATCCATTCACACAGAACAACGCAACTGAAGTTCTAGGTATGAGTAGGACTGCATTTGATAGTGCAGTACAGGCAGGTACAATTGATCCTGATTTTGTATATGATCCTGATAATAATCCAGTAGTTGTTAACACTAGCAACTTCCTACGTTTTAGCATTCGTTCTGCTAGAGAGAAGACTGTTGGTTCTCAACAACTTCTAGAAGTTACTGCGTTCAACCATTCTGTTGACGATACAAATGCTCCTTCATTGAAGAACACTGTATTCCATACAGTTAAAATCAATTCTCCTCAGGCAGGTTCATTTACTGCTAGTAAGACAACATCTACTCCAACTAATAGAGTTGAGTGGACTGGAAACTCTAGTGGTTTTGCTTATATTCATGCATACTTCTCTGTTGGAAGTGATCATTATCTAATCTTAAAAGATGTAAGTGCTCGCCCTAACTTCAGTGCTCTAATCAATACTAGATTCACTCAGGGTGCAGTATATGCTGATCTACAGGAAGATACTAACGGTGGTAGAGATCTTAAAGACAAATATCTCTATGTTGTACAAGGTGCTAACCTCTTTACTCTAACTCCTGGTGATACTTTAGATGACTCAGTTGGTAACACATATAAAATTATTTCTGTAAGTGATGTTCCTGATATTGATGATACATTCTATATCTTCGACACAGAAGAGATTCAAGAACGTGTTGCAGGACAGCAAGATGGTATTTACTATCTAACTGCTGTTCGTGGTAACATCACACCTCTACCTCGTGGTGCTGGTATTGGTAATAACTTCCAGAACTTTAAGTTCTCTCAACCTATATCTTCATTGTATCCATTAGATTACAAGAATGATCCAACATGGTATCAGGTTGTAGACAATAATGGTACAAAAGATACTTTAATTACTGATCCTCAAGAGACTAGTTCTTTCGCTGATAACTACACCCATGGTTTAGTTTACGTCAACGACGCCAAGCGTTCGATGACGAAGGAAGCTGTTGTAGATTTAACTAAGAGTGCATACTTTGATGGTTATACCTACACTGGTACTAATGAGATTAAGGCAACCACAGGTAACGCAACATCTGGATCAGAGCAAAGAAAAATTGCTATCGCTGGTGATGCTACATCTATCCACGATCAAAAGGTTTACATTGAACTACGTCGTCCTTCTATTGCTAGATCTGGTAACCATACATTTGAATACCTAGGTTTTGGTCCAGGTAACTACTCTACTGGTTTACCAGCACGTCAAGAAGTTATTTTATCTGACTTCCAAGACTACTATGCACAGGCAAAACGTGAAGATGGTGGTATTGTATTCTACACTGGTCTAAACTCTAACGGTGATCTTTATATTGGTAACCGTAAGATTGATGCTATTACTGGTGAGGAAGAGTTCCTTGAGAGAGCAGTTCTCGCAGCGTCTGAAGATGATACCGATGTAATTGCAACTCTTGTTACATCTTTCGATACTCCTGTTACATTTAAAGATAAGATTACAGTTGAAGGTGTTGGATTCTTTAATAATAGAGTCATTATCAACACTCAACCACCTAATGAAAATCCTGCATTGACCATTCAGTCAAATCCAAGGAATGATGGTGGTGCTGAGGATATTACTTTAACTAGAGGTGCTTTCGCTAACAGAAATGAAGGCGATATTACCATAGATCGTAATAAAATTTCCGCTGCACTTTTCCATGTAAAAGGTCGTGGTACTGCTGCATTCCCTGGACAGGCATATAGTTTACGTTCTAACTTCTCATTCAACGAGAATGTTCCTTCAAACAGAACTCCTGATCAAACTACAACATTTAGTAATGATCAATTTGTAAGATACTACAACTCTACTGATGTTGCAGCAAATCCACAGGCAGGTGATATCCTATTCAAGGGTAACTCTGTTGAGAGAAGTGGTTCTCTTGGTTGGGTATATGCTAACTACTACTCCATAATTCCTGAAGCAAGTATTCTTGACTTGGTAACAAATGGAAGTAGCACTGTTAGAATTAACTGGACTGGTTCTCTAACTAACCCAAGTACAGGTATTGAACTTGCTGTTGGTAAGACAATTAGAATTCAAGGATTCAGTAACAGTTTAATTAATGGTAAATGGGTAATTACAAAGGCAGATTTAACTGGATCTGATAATGATTACATTGAATTTGTTGTTGCTAATGCGATAACTGCTGCAACATATAACTGGACTGCTGCTGCTGAACCAACAGCTGTATTAGAGAGATCTGATGAGAACTTTAAAGAGTCTGGTGTTATTGGTGCAGAGGCACTTAGAACAACCACAGATACATATGGTCAATTCAAATTAGGTGTTAACACACTTGCTCGTACTGCACATGCTGCACATGAGTATGGATTCTTAACTTATACTGCTGGTGGTGTTACATATGACCAGCAAGAACCAAGAGCAAACTTAGATGTTGTTGGTAATGCGTTTATTAGTGGTAAAGCAATCAATGATTACCTTAATAACCCAACTACAAGTAAAGTTGAAACTAATTTAGATGAGGCATTCTTAGTTGGTGGATCTTCCGATTCTCCACAATCTAATGCACTGTTCAGAGTTTCTACTGAAGACACTAGAGTTGGTATTAACGTTAGCAGAACTCAATTGACTGATACCTTGACTGTTCAAGGTACAGTTAGAATGCTTGGATCAGGTGCTAACTTAGATATTGATGGTGATCTTAACATTGATGGCGGTGATATTACAACTAATTCAAACACATTCAATGTACTACAATCAAATGCATTCACAGTCAATGCGTTTGGTTCTGCAACTACATTACATATTGGTGATCTAGCGGTCAACGCACAGTCAATTAGTATTGGAACTAACGTTACTGCATCTACAATATTCGATCTTCATACCAGTTCGACTGATTCTACAGTCAATATTGGAACTGTTGCTGATGGTCTTACAAATAGATCTGTTATTACAATCGGTGGTGCGTTTAGCAATACTGCTAACTCAACACTAACAGTTAAGAATGCTCAGACTATCTTAGATGGTGATTTAGACATCAATGGTGGAGATGTTCAGTCTGATGCTGCAACAATCAATCTCTTTACAAGAGGTGGTGCTGGTACTACAGTTAACTTTGCTACTAGAGCATCACAATTCAGTATTGGTGGTGTTGCTGGTTCAACAACTATTAGAAACTCACTCAAAGTCAATGGTGATACCGATATGTTCGGTGATGTTACCATGCATGGTGGATCTAATAGCGGTACAGTCACTGTTTCTAGAGGAAAATTTGGTACAAGTAAGATTGCTCATGCTAAGGGTTCTCTTTCTAACCTTAATGTTGACTTCTATGAGTTCATTAATGATATTGATGGTATAGAAATTATCAGTGCATTGAATACAGTCAACGGTACATTCTCTGTTCCTGATAACTATTTCATTGATGGTAACACTGTAAGATTCTCAGATACTACTGGATTATCAAACAACGTTGATACTACAACAACATACTTTATTGTTAATTCAACTGGTCTCGCTGGTGGTACATTCCAAATCGCGGCTACTGAAGGTGGTACACCAATAGTTGTTTCTGGTACTCCTGGAACTGCAACTGGTATCACATTACAGAACACTCTAGTTGATACTGGATCTGGTACTACAACATGGACTTCAAACCCAGTTGATGCTGCATATACTAATCTACCTGTTAATAACATAGAAGGTATTGAGATTGGTGACGTTCTTCTCATCAACAATGAGTTAGTTCAAGTCATATCCCCAGGTGCTGATGCTACAACTAGACTTGTTAAAGTTACTAGAGGTTTTGATTGCACAACTGTTGCACAACATAATGATAACAGTCCTATTGTTAAACTTGGTAAGTCTGCAGCTGCAACTCATCTAGTCGGTAGAATACCACAAAATAGCAATACTGTTGCTATACAACAAGTTGTTGATGTAACTGATACAATTGAAGTTCAAATTGGTGAACTAGAAGAAGGTGATGTAATTACATTTGGTCAAGTTGGTAGTATAACTGGTGTAGACACAAATACAACATACTTTGTTGTTAATGCAGTTGATGATACTCCTAATAGTATTACTAGATTTAATGTTTCTCTTGACCCAGGAGGTGCAGCGTTACCTCTTGCAGGAACTGCAGGTAGTGCAAGTATTACATTTAGTGATACTCTTGTCGCACTGTCTGAATTTGGTGGACAATTTAAAGTTAACGACTATCTAAGAATAAGTGGTGGTTCTTCTTGCCCATCTGGTGAATTTGTACAAATTACTGCAGTTAACGATACTAACTCTGAGAAGTTTATTGTTAACAATGGTATTAATCAAGATAGATTCGTTATTGATTCTGTGTTTGGTGGTGTTGATTCTACAATACTTGGTACTCAAGACTTTACAGTTAATCTTACATCTGATGCCGCTACTGCTCCAACTGATACTCAGTTTAAGATTGTAAATGGTCAACCTATCGCTAATACAAGACTTACAGTCAACAGTGATGGTGAATTAAATGTTGTTGGTTCTGGTACTGAAACCAATCCGAAAGCAAGAACTGATAAATCTGGTAATCAATGGTTAGCAGGTAATCTAAGAATTACTTTACAGGGTGATAAAGTTCCGTCTGTAGATGATGCAGAGATGGCGTTATATGTTAATGCTTCATCTGGTGATACTGAAATTGCTGGTTCTCTATCAATCGACAACGACTTTAATGTATTCAGTGGAACAACTGGTGTTCAGTTTGGTGCTGCTTCTACATCTAAATTCCAAGTTGATGCAGCGACTGGTGATACAAGAATCGGTGTTGATGGTTCTCCACTAGGTGATGGTGATTTAACAGTCAATGGTGGTCATGTTAACATTGTTAGCACATCTACTACAACACCAAGTGCTACAGATTACGCCCTTAACATTACCAATCTTGGTAATAGTGCAGATAGAAACTATAGGATACGTCAAGATGCTTCGATTGATGCATTTGGTAACACTAACTTCTATAACAGAAATGGTGGTCGCAGATGGGACTTCATCAATGCTGATACAACGTTAAATAGTGGTAGAAACTATATTGTTGCTGTAGCAGCGACTACTGTTCTAACTCTACCAAGTGATGCTGAGACAGGAGATATGATTAGATTTGTTGAAGTTTCTGGAGCATTATCCTATCAAACTTCACTAATCATTCGTGCTCCTCAGAGTGTACCTATCATGGGTGATGCCACTGGAACTAATGCAGGTGGTCTTGCTACTGCATATGCTGGTGGTGAAATGATAGTTCAAACCAGAAATGCTGGATTTGGATTAGTTTACATGGGTGCTAATGACGGTGGTGGAGCGGTAATTCCTCCAGCATTCCGTGGTTGGTGGTTAACAGAAATCTAATTATATGGCTTCTAATTACGAAACACAGAGAAAAATGCGTGCTGCTCAAATTGGCACCATTATGCCTTGGGTAGGAGATAATGCTTCTAAACCTGATGGGTGGTTGGAATGTAATGGACAAACAATAGAAGCAACTGATTATCCTGTTCTTGCCTCAGTTATTGGTAACACATATGGTCCTTCTAATGGACTTAATAATAGAACATATCCTAATTACTTACTTGGTGATCAATTTAGATTGCCTGCATTAAATGGTAGAGTTTTAACTGATTATGAACCAAGTTTAGTTAACGTAACTAATCTACAGATGGGACAAACATATCCCAGCGGTGCGGTTGGTGGTCTAATTATTCTTGAGGGTGAAACTGATATTACTCGTACATCACAAACTGTTAACTTAACTAGTAATACTGCTCAATTAGTTCTTGGAACTGGTGTAACAGGCGTAGCATTACAACTAACGGTTGACTGTGATATTAATGGACGTGTTGCTGTATCAAATATTGTTAATAAAGGTAGTGGATTTGCTACAGGAAATAAATTAACAATTCCAGCAGCTGTATTCAGTGGAAATGATGATATTGTTCTTCAAGTTGCATGGGTATTACCTTCTGTTGCTGATGTACTTACACCAACAGGAGCAGGAACAACACAGTTAATTGATGGTGACGGATCTACAGTCTCTCCACCAACAGCATTAAATGCTACTGCTGATTTGAATTTTGTTGTGACTGATTCTCAGAACATGACTGCACAGATTAGAAACTTTAGTGTTAATCCTCCTGTATATTTCAAAAGTTACTATACTGTTCCTAGGAAGTTAAGTAAAGATCACATGCCTTCCCATAGACACGCAGGACCTGATGGTACAGCAGGTGGATATAGTCGTGCTGATGCTGACGCAGGTTTTGTTGAGGGATTTCAATGCCCTGGAATTGTGGGTGCAGTTGAATCTAATCAAAAACAAAAACGATTAGATGTGGGTGCTGGTGGTGATATTGATACTGTTGACCCTGGTGTTCTTTTGGTTACATATTATCAAGAAGGTGTTACCACAGTAACTAACTTCCAACCAGTAAAAAATAATGTTGCTAGTGTTGGTACACAGATTCCAATGCCCTGCTGGACTGGTCCTATTCCTAGAGCATTGAACGGCACATATCCTAACGAATGTAACTATCGTGAATCTTCTCAGTCAGGATTCATGACTAATAAAAAGAATTGGTATGGTAGTCAGACTGCTGATCAAATTAATCAATCAACTGGTGTATCTCAGACATATCCAACTACATTAAATCATCTTAAAGAGGATATGACTGGAAATAGTACAATCAATTCACATAACCATTATTCATTTGAAGTTGTTATGAATGCTGGTTATGTTAGACCTCCTACAATTGTCCCAGTTGATACTATTCAAGTTCAAAGTAATTTAACTGGATCACCAACTAACATAGGTGTGCAAAATATCCCGTCAGCACTAAATATTAACGTGGATATTAAAACTCCCGCATTGTCTATGATGTACCTAATTAGAGCATACTGATGAAGTTTTTAACACGAGAAAGATCAAAATTAGGGTCTGCTCCTGGGACTATCATTCAGTGGTCTCTACCCATTCAAGACGGTGATCCAGATGGTTCTACAAATGTTGTAGATTTACCAGCAGGATATCTTAAATGTGATGGTGCAATTTATTCAGAAAGACAATATCCTGAGTTAGCACGTATTCTTGGTACAGGTGCTGCAAGCATCTATAAAAAAACAGATGTAACACTTTTATCAGATCAGTTTCAAGTTCCAGATATGGGATCTAAACATATTGAAGCATCCGTTAATGCTAACGTTGGTACATATAGAAATATTGAAAAAATTACTGCTAATGCTACTATTCAAAAAGCAGGTGTTGGTGTAGAAATTACATCAAACGTAGGTAATTCAGCAAACGTTGGATTCAATGGTGTGTTTACCGTACCACAACAAAATTTTACTCTAAATGGTAATGTAGGGTGGACCGTACCAACAAATACAGAGAGCGAACAAGTCAGTGATCAGATGATGGGTCCTCATATGCATTACTCATCTACTGCTCGTGTGACTGTTAAAGAAGATCCTGGGTCTCCTGCAGGAGCTTATGGAAATACATCTAGACCATATTATTTAAGACCTGCTGATGTAACAACCTCTACTCCAGACTGCCCTGGTGTTTACGTAGCGTACTATCAACAGACTATACAAGGAGGTGGTGGACCAAATAATTGTAATGCTGGATGTGGTGGATTTGCTTCTTACTTTATTGGTACATATGGTGGTGCTGCTTCAAACTGGACAGCAAATAAAACTATTACAACTAAAACTATTAACAGTTGGCCAAACAATGCTACTGTGAACGTTGGTAATCTAAGACCATATGATGTTATAGCAAATGATGGTAGTTATGCATATCCACTTTGTAGAAATACTGAAGAAATAGTATCGTCTCCCCCAGGAACTGATACAGTAAACCAAACTATACACGCCCATAGAATTGAGAAAGAAATTGGTGATACTAATTTCACCGCTACAACTAATGTAGAAACTATTAGACCAGATGGGTTACAAGCTAATGTAAATATAAGAACAGATACTGATACAAAGTTTGATGATATCGTATCTCCCTACATTGTTATGGAATTCCTAATCAAATATTAAAATGGTAGTAAGATTAGAACACAAATACAATCACCATTACAGTGATATGCATGACGATAGTGGAATACCTATTGGAACTATCATGTGTGTCTTTGTAGATACAAATGGAAATGGTGCTAGTGCAGTCGCTAACAACTATCCTGGCTGGATATATTGTGATGGATCACAGCATAGTGTTAATGATTATCCAATGTTATATGATATAATTGGAGACAAGTATGGTGGTACAAGTCCCAGCACAGTCACATTATCCGATTGGGGTAACCCTGCTGGTACAGTACAAAATGCTGTATTCAATGTGCCTGATCTTAGAATGAAAAGAGTTGTAGGTCCTGGTGGTGTGGACGGTGTAGGATCTATCACACCTGATGATGCACAGATGAATGTTGGTGATGTTGGTGGTGAATGGTATATTTCAAGAGCTAGACAAAACGAAGAATATGGTGTAGGATCAGTAAGGGTATCAGGTTATAATGAATGTATTGGATTTGTTTCTGGTACACTAGGAGGGACTGCAGAAATCACTATTGGTCCATTACAACCGAGAGTTTTAAATGGTCCACCTCCACATGGTCACACTGTTCTAACTTCTGAAAGAGATCAACGTAACGGTGGTGATAATGGTACTCCTGCTGATGTCGCACAGTCATCAAACATGATTACTAACACTGCACCAATCAGTCAGTTTAATCCTACACAAGGAACACCCGCAGAACATACTCATTACTTAGCAGAATATTCTCCTGTTAGATCAGGAACTGATGAACAATTTTCTTACTGTAAATCAGAACCATATTATTCTACAGCAGATGCAGATGCATATACAAATGCCTATGGTGCTACAAAAGTAAATGATGGTGCTGTAAATGATAGAGGACAAACAGTAAATATGTTTGAATCTCAAGCATTAACTGGTGCAAATGCAGTTACACCTGCTCAGGCAGGTATGACTCTCAACGAGGGGACAATCACAATGACCCCTGGTGAACAACTTAGTGTAACTGCAGGGGTTATCCCACAAACAGCAGTTCCACTCGTGCTTAAATACTTTAGGGTAAAATACTTAATTAAAGCTTGGTAATATTATGGCGATCACAACTCCTGGATCATCGAATTTCAATGAGATGGTCACTCCTATCATTCCTATTAATATGATGGGTGGGAAGGCAGAATATAATGATTTCATTGCTGTTTATAAAAACTTTATGCCGTCTGCGGTATGTAATGATATTGTAAGTTTTTATGATGAATGGAAAGAACAGGCAGTTCAGCAACATATGGAGAAAGATCTTCGTAGTCGTCAACCATTTGATAACTATGAACAGACAATGGCGGGAGTTAATCAGTTTGCTACTGGTGAATTAGGTAGAAGTGATCTCTCTATTATGTTGGAGACTCTCAATACACCATTAACTGCTAGGATAAATCAATACCTGCAATCTGGAGTTAATGATTACTGTGCTCAATTTAATGCACTTAATACCACACCATTAACTTCATGGTCAGTTAAGTTTCAAGAAACTCCTGAGGGTGGTGGATATCACGTTTATCACTACGAACGTGGTTCATGGAGTGAAACTGCTAGAGAACTAGTCTGGATGATATATCTCAACGAAGATTTTGAAGGCGGTGAAACTGAATTTTTATATCAAAAACGTAGAATTGATCCAACTATAGGCACACTAGTTATCTGGCCAGCAGGATTTACTCACACTCATAAAGGCAACTTAGTGCTCTCAGGTACTAAATATGTTGTAACTGGATGGTACTATCAGCAACCTGTATAAAACATGTCTATCACAAATCAAACAGTCTCAATCGCGGCATTGAACAGAACTATCATTCGTGGTGGTTATTCCAGAACTTTTTCTGAAAAAGACTGGACAACTTTTATAACTCCTATTATCTACCCACTATGGGATAGTGATAAGGATCTTTTAATATCATTTAACTATCAAAATGATCCAGTAGAAAAATGGTCATGTGATAAGAAAAAGTATGTTCGTAATCATACTACAGGAGAGTATTTTTGGAAACCATATATTTTTACTGAAGTAGATCTTGATGTAGTACAGAAATTTGTTGCTGATATATCCGAAGCATTTGATGCACAACTATCAACTGAATTTGAGCATCAAAGTATTAGAATGAATCAAGTTCTTGATGAATGTAAAGGTTTATCTCTTACAAGAGTAAAGGCATGGAGAGATTTCTTCTTACATTCTAGTGATTGGACAATGTTAGAAGATGCACCTGTTACTGCTGATGAGAAAGTAGATTGGAAAACATATAGACAAAAATGTCGTGAACTACCAGATCAGTTTGAGTCTGGTACTCAAGTTCTTGCTGAAATTAAAGTTCCTATCGACCCTATTGTTTACAAAAAGAATTATTTACCCTATAATGAGGGAGCAACATATCTTGGTAGTGATGATCAGTGGGTAACATTCCCAGGAAAAGATGTCCCAGGTGGTGCAATGGAAGAGACAATGAAGAGATATGTTGATATCGCACTACAACTCTCTAGACCTGCGCCATTGTTTAATGTATCTGATATCTCTCATCTTACTGATCCAGTTGAAGTTCTAATCAAACAAATTGAAAGAGAACAAGCACTATTAGATGAAGCAAAAGCAGCACAAGGTGAATAATGATTCGTCAACATATATGGTTAAGTGAAGTCATTTGTAAAAATATTAATGATCTTTATAATTGTGGTAATTTTATAGATGGTGCAGAGTCTGGTACTGATAACAGACAAGTTAAAAGAAATAGAGAACTAGCAGGAGATGTAGTTGATAAAGCTGCTACGTTATTCATGGATGCATTTAATCAAGATCCATGGTTAACTTCTTTTCATATGAAGCATTGCACTGCACCAATGTTCAATGAATATGATGCAGAACTAGATGATAATGGAGAATATAAACTTCATTGTGATAACTCTATTATGAGTGGATTACGTAGTGATATAGTTATACTTACTGCTCTAAACAATCACACAGAATATGAAGGCGGTGATTTAACAATCAAAGTTGGTAATATTGATGTAGTTTTGCGATTAAACGCAGGTCAAAGTGTTGTATTTGACCCTAATTTATGGCACACAGTATCACCAGTTACTAAAGGTAGACGTAGAATGTGTGTTATCTGGGCAGAAACGATGATTCAAGACTCATGGGCAAGAGAAATGTTCTATGATTATCTCGATATATCTGCAAGATGTTTAAATAGTATAGACGAAAATAAATGGTATGAGCAAGGAAATCAAACAGACCCTGCTACATATATTGGATCATTAAGACAAAAAATACTACGTCAGTATGCAACTACACTTAACAAGTAATTATGGATAATTTTTTAGACCTTCAAGAATTAATCGCAATAGCATCAAAAGCAGTACCAACTACTGCGTCAGATAAAATAATTTTGTTCTATAATGCATCTAATATTAGAGACTTAGAAGCAAAAGGTGATACCACTAAACTTAATACAGTTTATGAGTTCTATAAAAATTTAATGCCTGATGCATTATATACAGAGTTTTTTAATTCATCTTTCGGTGGTATCGTTTATAGTGATGAATATACAGCACAAGATTTTGCTGAAGACTATTTCCCACAACCTGCAAAATCTGTTGATGCTGATCACTATGTCTATGCGTGTGTATTTAAAAATGGTACTATGACTTGGGAAAATACTGATCCTCCGACAAGTTAGAAGGTCTGTATTGAGTAACTAAAAAAGAATCTCCTGCTTTATGATAACCATGAAATTGAACAGCAGTAGGTATGCCCTCTAAGTAAGCGGTAAAGTGTCCATGGGGTTCACGAAACTCCAAATTAGTATCCTTTTTTGGATATAGGAACACTTCACCGTCTTTTATTTTGTGTGGTAAATTATATTCTATGCATGCAGGTTCAAATGGACGAGTGTTCCACAAATTAAACATAAGTGTAACTCTTTTGTCTCCAGGCTGTATATGTCCCATATTTGCAGGAACTCCATGGAAGTATGGTAATGACCAACAAATATGCTTACCCATTTTTGGATATGACCAAAATGACCAGTCATCATTACCAGTTGCATATACACCGTCAGTCTTTAACCAATCATGATGTAGATCACATACAACAGTGGGTTGCCCACCGTCGCATAGATATGTTACAGTAGAAAATGGTGCAGCAAGATATTCACCAGTTTGTCTAAATCTATCGACATCGCCGTCTACATGAAAATACCATTGACTTTCAATAGTATCATGTGATCTAATCCACCATTCAGCACCTAGATATCCCTCTAGTCCATGTTGATGTGCAGATCTGTATATAAAGTTTTCAATTATATTTGATGGTGGTTTGCTTAATTCATACCACCAAGTTAACTTTTCTTCTGGATCTTGTGCTAGAATAGTATTAGCTTCTACACGTAGGTCTAAAGCACTCTCTTCAGTGAGATAATTATTATATGATTCAATACTCATGACTAATAAAATTCATCCGCTATTCCCTACAGCTATTTACCAATGTAAGGTTGATGGACATGAAAAATGGAAAGAATTGTTGGAATCTAAAACAGAACATCATTTTGATCCATGCACATTTGCAGACAAATATGCTAAAGGATATCATCTAACTGGTGAAGCAAGAGGTAAGAGTGTAATGCATAAAGATGAGGATCTATCCTCGTTCTTCACTATTATAGCAGATAATGTTCGTGAATGCTTAACTAGTTCTGGTATTAAACCAGACATGCATGATGTTCACTTCATGAAGTCATGGTGTACTATTAAAGAGTATACAGACACTATGTCTGAACATAACCATGCATGTTCTGATTTATCTTTTGTATACTATGTTAACACACCATACAAAACTGGTCTAGTATTTACTGTACCAAAGAATCCAAATGAATATTTTGGTGGAGTCTTTGATCCTAAAGATGATCCACGTTCACATACATTTGAGGATAATTTTATTAATGCATGTAGCACATTCCTACCAGTACAGGCAGGAGATCTGTTATTATTTCCTGGGTCCATGCGTCACTCAGTACCACCAGAGGGACATAAAAAAGGAAAGTATTTAAGAAGTATTGCAGGAGATATTAAGATATCATTGAAAGAAAAATATATTAACTTAGAGACAGGACTTATTCATCCTTCACACTGGAGGACATTTTAATGCAATATCTTGATTTTAGATGTAGGATTGTTAATTACAGGACAAATGAAGTTGATATTGCAAAACTTTTAGAAGCAATCTATGATTGTAAATGGGATAAACGTATTCATAACTCTACTATGGTAGGAGGATATCAAGTTCGTTATCCATATCTTGAAGAGTTATGTAATAATGAAATGAAGAAGTTTATGGATGAAGTTTTGATTGATACAGTACGTGAGTATTGTATGCAAGAATTTGCTGCTGGTATTGGAGAAGCAGAATTTGGATTACCTCCTATCTCTATTGATCTAACAGACTATTGGATCAATGTTATGCCCCCAGGATCATATCAAAGAATACATTCACATTTTAACTCTAATTTAAGTGGTACATTTTATTTACAAGCACCTGAGCAATCTGGAGATCTGTATATTCCGTCACCCTATATAAATGGTATCGAGAATATAATAACTACAGCATCTGAGTATATTATTCCTCCAAAAGTGAGAGAGGGATGGTTACACCCTTCATCACTTCCTCATTACGTATCCAGAAATGAATCAGATGAGGATAGAGTATCAATTTCATACAATTTGAAACTAAAAAACATATAACTGTGCTATATTATAATGAAAGAATTAAGTATCGCTATGAGAGATCAAGCATCTGTAGGAGATGAGTCTCCTGCTATAAAATATGATAGAGCACTGTCTCTATTTACTGAGTCTGTAATGAAACCAGACCATGATTTGCGTGGGTGTGCCCATAACCAAGGATGTTATGAAGAACTCATGGAGATTAGAAAACATGTTCTAGAATATCTTAGAACATTAAAAGAAGTTACTTATCATACTAACCCTGATGAGAGTGACGAAATTGAATCATTGAAAACTGTTGAGGTAAAAGCATCAAGTAAATGGAGATAGATCCACAACTAATTAATATTTGCCCTACATTTATTATCTCACAAAAATTTCCACGATCTAAAGCATGGAGATTAAAGAGACAGATACAAGAACTAGAGTTTATCGCAAGTCCGAGACAAACTAAGAACACTCGTATCTTGGATCTCCCTTTCATGAGAGAATTAAAAGCTACGATTACAGGTACAATAGAAAATCTTATACACAATCTCGACAAAGATTCTAACAATGCAGGTTTTAAATTCTTAGACTCATGGGCAAATCTGTATAACAAAGGAGAAGCGGCACAGGTACATACACATCCAAACTCACAGTTTAGTGGAGTGGTGTTCTTTGACGATGATGATAAGTTGATGTTTCATAGACCAGATCCATGGCATGATCCAATGCTACCTATTAATATGATAACTAAAAGTGATAGTGATTATTATAGGAAACATACTCATCAACAAATTACTGCAGATGCAGGCACTATCATTGTGTTTCCTTCAATGTTAGAGCATTCTACTATGCGTTCTGATGGAGATAGAGTCACAGTATCATTCAATACTTTTCTTACTGGAGATTTCTGTACAGAAGGACATACACTACAAGGAACAAATCTTGCTTGACCTTATGCACATTATCAGTTACAATAGAGATTATACAACCCATTAATCATGAATTTACCTACAAACGTACCATTAGACACAAACCAAATCAGATTTATTCTGGACATGATGATGGGTTGTCCTCTAGGACACACAAGTTCTTACTCACGACAAAATGATGTAAGCGCAGAGGATCTTTATAATCTTCTCGAAGAACACTTAAATGCAGCAAATGCTGAACTATCAACAGGTAAATGAGCGAAGATTTTATCAGAACATATGATAAAGTATTAACGAGACAGTTATACGATAACGTCATATCAATCTGTGATCAAAAGCAAGCATTTCAAGTTCCTCGTTCTGTAAAAAGAAAAAAGGAACATGTAAATGATATGCAACTACTGTTAGAACCAATCTATCCTGAGGTTGCCCGTGAAATCACGGAACTGGTCATGCATCGTATGGTTATACCATATTTTGCTGAGTTTCCTGCTAGTAGAATGGAAGGAAAATGGACCAGTGGTTCAACTTTATATCAAAAAACAGAACCAACAGGCGGTTATCACGTCCTACATGCGGAAGCAACTGGATGGTATAATAGTACTCGTGTCCTAGCATGGATGATTTACTTAAATGACCTTTTAGATGAAGATGATGGTGGTGAAACCGAGTTCTTATATCAAAGTCGAAGAGTCAAACCAAAGAAAAATCTAGGTGTAGTGTGGCCAGGTGGTATCACACACATGCATAGAGGTAATCCACCATTGAAAAAGACTAAAAAGATTCTTACTGGATGGGTTACACCATGTGGTGATATGCATTTACATGAACCAAATTTCATTTCTGCAGAACAGGATGATATGCAGATAAAACAAGACGGAAAACCTTACCAAAGATGACTAACAAATTTATGAAAAGGCGAGACAAGATTCGAGCACAAATGAAATCTAGATTCTATTATATGTTCTGGGGAGCGGCAACTGTTGCAGTTGTAGGAGGACAGTTATACGTTGGTACATCTTATCGTGCTATGGCGAGATCAATGAACAGATGGTTTGAAGAAACTATTGAACTCATACAGATACCTGCAAGACCTAATGTGATACCTGATAGAGGAGGATACTATTCTGTTCCTAAACCAGAGGACTACGATCCCAGTAAATCATACCCAATTATTCAATGATCTTTCTATTCTCAATGGCGGGTTTCCTAAACCTGCTATTTTATATCTTCGCAATCGGATTTGTAATCTCATTGTTACTCGAGCAGTACTTGAAGGTTAGACCACTATCTCCTGATAAATGGACTAACG
>VTLG01002721.1_pt1 | contig 19833 bp, 29 predicted proteins | sample 4694571 | NCBI WGS metagenome assembly VTLG01 (sample SAMN12604809, study PRJNA352737) | marine metagenome | biome: ENVO:00000447; feature: ENVO:00000209|ENVO:00000569|ENVO:01000036; material: ENVO:00002151; isolation source: viral sequences binned using virsorter ... | reverse complement strand
AAATTGGCTATGATAGGAGAACTAGCCGCAGTAACAGCAATAATTGAAGTGTTAACAAGAATAGGAGTGCTAGGTATCCATTTCTCAACAAAGGTTGAATCTCTGTAGATTTCATAACACTTACCATTTTTTACAGAATGACCGATAACGACTTGTAGCTTTAAATCATTAGGGTAACTGCCTACTGGAATATTATCTTCATTAGGGCATTTGACAAAGAACTCTTTATCTTTTTTTACTTGAGGTTTATATTCTGGTGGCTGTGGTATTTCTGGTTGTGGTTGTTCTGGCTGTTTAACTGGATCTGTAGGAATAAATTTATCAGGGTGGTATTCTAAAGCCCTGAATGTTGGATAACTAACCACAGGATAATCAAGCTTTGGTTTATCAATAATGTCTAGAGTTGTTGGATATTGTTCCCATTTTCTTGTTCTAGGAATATAGATTTTTTTTATCTGTATCTGTGGTATCTCAATTCTTGGTATTTCCATCTTCAACTTGCTCTATAATCCAATCCATGTGTTTTATAACTTGTCCAAGTAATTGAGTCTCAAAAGCTGGACTTTTCATATATAGAAAAACAAATAACCCTGATGCAAATGTAATTACTGATGTAATCAATGCAATTACAGCTATAGCTCTTGTTTTGATCCTGTTTTGTGTCCTTTTTATATAGTTCACAAATTAATTTTTTGTTTTTTTTCTGGAAGCTGTATTGATGGGCCTGTAAAATCTGGTATCTTATCTCCCATCACATCTGGTAGTTTATCCTCCAGACTTCCCATGATTTTGTTCTTTAATGTCCTCTCAAATTCTGGACTCTGCATATAGCGAATTGCTACATATCCGAAAGCTGCCATTGAAACTGACATCAAAAATGACAAAATGGAAATTATTTTTATAATACGGTCTAGCATTTTATGTTAAAAGAAATTTTGAGAATGTTGGTTATGCCTTTGACTTTGACGACTTTGTTTGTTCTGGTTGCTTTGATGCCGTTGTATCTGTTGGCTGGGATTCTTGTTCGATCTTCGTCAACAGCATTTCCTGAGCCTGTATCCCGCCCTCAATCATTGCAATAAATCTATTTTCTTGTTCAACAACAGTTTTTGCTTGTTCTAATCTTTCCTTATGAACTTTAAGTTCTTCTTTCCATTCAAGGATTTGTTTTTGTATAAGAGTTTGCATAATTAGATAATAGTGAGAGTTTCTCCTGAGTTTACAGTGACAGTTACGCCACTGTTTATGGTGATCGGGCCAGCTGCCATTGCGTTGCAAGCTGCTCCAAATGTATCACCGATTGTATAGTTTGTCGTTACAGTCTGAGCATTTTCAGTAAAAATCTTATCAGAACCACCACCAGTTGGGCCACCCGAAGCTGGCAAGTTTGTTAAATTAGCACCACTTATGGCTGGTAGAGTAGCTGGAAATCTTGCATCAGGTATCGTTCCAGAATCCAAATTACTAGCATTTAAAGAAGATCCTGTAATATATCCAGCACCGTTTGTTATTGCGTTGTTGTTAAGAGATATGTTTGCTGAACCATCAAAGCTAACTCCTGCAATAGTTCTGGCTGTTGTTAAAGTCGCTGCTGAACCAGTTGTGTCTTGATTGAGTGTAGGAACTCTAGCTGATGGAATAGTTCCAGAGGAAAGGTTGCTTGCGTTTAAACTCGTTAATCCAGATCCGTTACCAGAAAATGATCCTTGTGTCGAAGTGATATTATTATGAACAACTAAATTTCCTTGTCCAGAAAGAGTCATTCTTACATATTCAGTCGAAGCGGTAGTAATACTGACTCCAAGTAAAGCTTCAGTACTTGTGTTTGAAGCATCTCCTAAAACAATATGCTGGTTAGTTGTGCCTTGTAAATTTTCAATTACAGAAGCATTAACATTGTTAACAGAAACTCCTCGAATTGTTGAAGAGCCAGTAACGTGTTGAATACTAGTGAAGTTATCGTTATCAATATCTCCTACTTGAAAAGATTTTGAAGCATCATTAATTCTTATATTATTTGTACTTGTCAACTGCCCAGACATTGTATCTGTTGCATCTGACCTGATAAAACTGCCAGAACTAACGCCATCTAAGGTATCAGCGTCTAGCCCTGACCCTGCTCCATCTACAGTTTTAATCAGTGTAAGAATCTCACTAGCTGTTTGATCTGCGGTTGCTCCATCTTCTACATTGAGCATAGTACGCAAATTAGCTGGAGTTATTTCTTCTATAACACCAGCACCAGCAGAATCACGACCTAAAATCCTATTTGTAGCTGATACATTCTGAATTTTTGCAAAAGTTACAGCGTCATCATCTATATTTGAAGTCCCTACAGAAGTTAAAAACCCTGCTCCGTTTGTCAGTTGGTTTGTATTAGTAACATTAGTAGCACCAGTAGCTATGCCATCAAGTTTTGTACCATCAGTAGCAATATCTCTGCCATCAACTGTGCCTGTAACTGTGATATTTCCAGTGACATCACACCCATTTCCTACATTTAGATTTCCAGAAAAATGTGTTGTTCCATCATCAGCATCAACTGAAAACAATGTATTGCCATCACTTGCTCTTTCAAAGCCAAGAGTATTACCACCTGATCTGTAAATAAAATTTATAGAATCAGCGTCAACAGTTCCGCTGGCGTCACTTGCAAATTGTATGAAATTTGGCCCAGCACCTTGTATTTTTATTACTGGATTTGTATTATCTGAATTTGCAGTAATTGTGCCTATAAAACTGTCATCTTCATCCGCCCTTAAAAAACTTGTTGAAGCTACACCATCTAGAGTGTCAGCATCCAGCCCAGAGCCACTTCCATCTACAGTTAAGAGTAATGCGAGAATTTCTGAGGCTGTTTGATCTGCAGTTGCATTGCTCTCAATTCCATCTAATTTTGTACCATCTGTTGCAATATCTCTTCCGTCAACAGTTCCATCACAACTAATATTGCCAGCTACTTCAAGTCCTGTTCCGTTTATTAGTTTTAAGTCTGTGCTTGTAAATCTTGCAGAAATATTATTTGAACCTGCTTTTCTGTGTGCAATTTCAATAATTCCATCTTCAGTTCCAGAACTGGCATCACCTATCTTTCCTGTAATTTTTGCATAAACCTCTTTGCTATCATCATCACTTTCACCACTAAATTTTATCTGACCAAGATAATCTGCGTCTGCTGGCGATGCACTGATTCTGTATAAATCCAATTCTGGGGCGGCAGAACTACCACCATCACTGGAAGAAATTGTCATGTTTCCAGCAAAAGTTGAGTTACCAGTTGAAGATATTTCGCCAAGAATTATATTTTCACCAGATATAGTTGCTAAAATCTCTGTTCCTGTCATATCAGCAGTGGCGTTATCTTCAATCCCTGCTAATTTATTGTTCTGAGCAGCCGTCATAACACCTGCATTGATTAATCCAGCAGCCTGTATCTTCGATCCATCTATATTTGCTAATGCACTTATATCATCATTAACAATAGTTCCATCTTCAATCTTGGCTGATGTTACAACTCCACTATCAATGGTAAATGTTGCGCCACTATTGCTGACCGTTATATCTCCTTTGTCTCCATCACTAATACCACCACCACTTCCTGATATTTCAGCTACAGATCCATTGTCTTTTTTTGTGAAAAGCTTACCAGAATCAGTCCTGATAGCAATTTCACCAATGCTTAGATCACTAGCTTGTGGATCGCTGCCGCTTCCTCTTTTTAATTTTATTGTGTTTGTCATAAGCCATCCCTCCTAAGAAATATTATTAAGAGTATGACCCACCATCTATTTCAAAGCTACTTGCTGATTCATCTCCAATAAACGTGACCAAATCTGACAATGCCACTTGCTTCATAGTCCCCGCATCATTCATTACCATACGATCAGCAGCGGCCAAAGTTGTTGCTGTGGCTGAAGTACCACCATCTATGATATTCAGTTCTGTAGTCGTTACAGTTGCTCCATCAAGGATTTGAACCTCAGTACCTGTCAAGTCAGCTAATGAAGAGGCCGTTGAAGAACTCATTGTTGCTAACTCTGTGAGTTCAGCATCTAAGGGTTGCTTATTGTTCAACTGAGTCTGAATTGCTGAAGTAACACCATCTACAAAATTTAATTCGGTAGTTGTTGCAGTGACACCATCTAATAAATTCAATTCAGTTGTTGTAACTGTAGCTCCATCTAATATCTGAACTTCAGCTTCAGTTAATAAAGCAAGAGCAGCTGAGGCTCCTGATTGACAACTAGAAAGGTTATCCAAGTCAGCGTCATAGGCTTGAACATCAGTTCCGATTGTTAACCCTAAACTTGACCTTGCTGTAGCTCCAGACTCAAGAACAAAGGTTGTACCATTACCAACAATTATTCCTCCATCAGTTGTGGCCAGACCAGCAATAGCAGCTAAACCAGCATCAAAAGCCTGTACATTTGAACCGATAGCTAAACCCAATGCAGTCCTAGCGGCAGAGGCTGAGGTTGCACCTGTTCCACCATCTGTTATGGCTAGAGTTCCTGTAATAGAACTAGCAGCAAGATCGACAGCTAATTCAGATGACTCAATAACAAGACCACCATTTGATTTAAGGTCAACAGATAATTCAGTACCTGACTTACTTAAACCATCACCAGCAGTTATATCTCCACTTGAACTAAATTGTGAGAAAGCTAAAGAATCAGATCCGACAGTCGCACTTCCTTTGTTAGTTGTACAAACAAAACCCTTGTCACCATTTGCAGTACCTTGTTCAACAAAAGTAAACATACCAGCCGCATCAGCACCCGCAGCTAAGTCATCAGTCCTTACCCATGAGCCAGCCTTGCAAAGATACAGTCCGTTCTGGGAGCCAGTACTTTGATTTTTGACCAATACTCTATTATCAGCAACAACAGAAACGCCATCAATGGTCTGTGTCCCAGAAAGAGTTATATTTGCAGTTGTAGCAGCCACCACGCTATCTTTTACGTCTAATCCCTGTGCTACACCGTCAACATAACCTTTATTTGCAGCGTCATTATCGCCTGTCGGATCAGCTAAGTTTGTTATCTTTTGGCTATTCAATGAAACTGATCCAGTAGGAGCAGCCATCTGATCTAATCTATTTGCTTGAACTCCAGTATCGAAATCTGAGATCTTATCGTGTCCTAGCGAGGGAACGTCTGCCGCTACCATTGCCCTAAATGTTGCAGCCCCATTACTTCCGTTTGGTGCGGCAAGAAACGTGTTCTGTGTTCTGCTTGTAGTTAAATCAGGAAAAGCACCAGAACCACCTATAGCCTCAATCGTTGTAGCTGATCCTCCCGCACCCCCACTGCCTATACCAATAAAAAGCTTTTTACTACCCTCAGCAAACGCTAATTCTGCATTTTCTAAACTAGCTGGGGCTGATGATCCTGTGGATCTTTTAATTCTAATTGTGTTGGCCATAGTTAATTAGCTCAAAAATTTCCCCCATCTACGAGGTTTTCGACAGTGCGGGTTGCATCTAGTCTAAGTGTATCAGAACTTTGCTGATAGTACATAATAGAATTATTTACTTTACTGGCATGATTTAAAGGTATGTCAAATGCTCCACCTTGAGGCCCTGCCGTTTTTACAGTTACAACTCTTGTCTCACCGTTAACAGTGACAGTGTTTTTATTTTGGGTGATGTTGATGTTACTCATGGGATAGTTGTGTAGCCTTCACTTACAAATATATTACCCTCTAAATAATATTCTCGCTGACCAGCACTGTTTAAAATTAAAACATCATAAGATAATTCATCTGGTGTAAATTGTCTTGTCTGATTATGAGTAAGGCTCATTGTAAATTCACCATTAGTTCTGTTTGTATAATCAATAGTAAAATCTGCATATTTTCCAGTCCTTGCTTTATCCCAGACCTGTGCCGCTATAGTAAAACCATTTAAATTTACAGCAGAATCTGTGCTATCAGTTATCCTTATTGACTCTGTATGATCTGCTCTTCTTTGAACAGTAAAATCATAAGTTCCAGCAATAATGGCCATTTAGCTATAAGGTGATGTGCCAAGTATATCAGTTTTCCATTGTGCTTTGAGTGCATCTGTATCGCTTGCAGCGGCAATACCAGAATCTGCTGGTGCGTCCCTTAATGCCTGTTTCTTTGCAACAATGTCTGTTGTTGATGCACCTGTTTCTAATGCTTTTTGAAATTCAATATCAAGCTCTGCAAGTTTTGGTTCTCTTGCTGCTCTGATTTTTGATTTGTGAATTTCTCTGGCTTTCGCCATATCAACACCAAATCCCATAATTTACTCCGTATAAGTCCAAGCGTCTCTGAAACTCCTGTCTGTAGGAATTGCAGACTTATCAACAGTATAAACTGTCTTACCACTAGGGCAATCTTTACTTTTTATTTGATCTAATGTTAAATCTGTATTATCTGCTGGACAAACAATACTAATTGAACCATCATCATTTTCGTAAATAAATCTTTTGTCCGAATTAGCCATAAGTTTTTTCTTTTATTATATATGTTCTTTTACTGATCGCCAAAAACTACACCACAAACAAAACCTAGATCATCAAATTGTCCTTGATTGTTAGATCCTCTTATTCCAAAAGTTGTTGTTGTAAAAGCTTGTCTTCTTGTGGTAACGAAAGTAGCACCAGCACCATCAGTTGTATTAAAACGACCATCAGTAACTACAGCATAATTAATATTTGGCATTGTAATTGACATATTTACAGTATATTTTCCTTCTCCATTATCGGTTACTGAGCTTACATTAAATGAATCAAAAATACCTCCATTGCCTACAGTAAATGGAGATGTGCCAAACGTTCCATCAAAATGCACCCAAGCTTTCGCACGACCTTGTTGTATTTGTTCTGGAGTTGAACTATTACTACCGCCTGTGTCTTGAATTGTGTTTACTTTAAGTGTTGACATTTAACCTCCAAAAACTGCTGCCCATACGACAGCAAGATCATTTATTGCGGAACCTTGTCCGTTACCTCTTATTCCAAAAGTTGTTGTTGTTAAGCTTATTCTTCTATTTGAACAAATAGTTGTGCCGTCACCATCATTAGTATCAAATATCCCTCCCACAAGTGGAACATAATTACTATTTCCTAGTGTTATTGACATATTTACAATATATCTTCCCGTTCCTGAGTCAGTTATTGAATCTACGTTGAAAGATTGATGTATTCCAACTGTGCCAGTGCCTTGAAAATTGACCCATGCTTTTGCAAGCTGTCCTACCTCATTTCCAGAACTGTTTTGAAATTGAGTTGGGTTGCCAGACAGACTTTTAACTGTAGCGACTGCTAATGTACTCATGGTTTAGGATTTGCGTCTTTTACTGCTTTGATGTGGGTTGCCCACGTTCCAGTTGTATCTAGTTTACCAGCGACCATATCTGCGTACAACATATCAAGTTGATCTCCAAAAGAAGCGTAAATAGTAGAGCCATCTTCTGTTCTATCAGTTTTGTATTTAACAGCAGCAGCTTCAGCATCTAATGTTACTCTCGCAGCATCAATTTTAGATTGATCTAGAGTGACAAGATTATTGTTTGAGTCGTGTGCTTCTGCCGTTCCACTATCGATTTTTACGACATTTGGATATGCTCTGTAAATTGCATCATGATCCATTAAGCTGACACCTCAAATGCAGTAACAGAACTAGAAGCAGAAAAGCCTGATGTTGAAGTTGTGTCTCTTCTGTTAATTCTCATAGTGCCAGATTGACTTTTAGACATTTGTATTTTATAAGTTGTTGCAGATGTTGTGTTAGGGCTGTCAAGAATACAAAATGACATAGTGTGATGTCTGTCAGCATTAGCAGTAGAAGTAGTAATAGCCTGAGTTAAGTTAGTCTCTGTTCCATTTCCTATAGCAGTTGAACCTCTTAAACATCTCAAAGAGTTCATTGACGCATTAGCCATATTAGAACATATATGAGCAATAATTAAAATTTTATTACTAGAACTTTGAGGAGTAATAGTAACTGATAAACCTGTTAAATCAACGTAAGAATTTGCTCCTGTTGTTGTAAATGAAAACTCATCATCTTTAAATGCTTGAACTGTTTGTGTAATTCCACCACTAGCTCCTGATGGTAAACCACCTCTTGGAACTATACTGTCAACTTTAATTTGGCTCATAGGTTTATTATATACATACTTATACTACTGTCCATGTCTCTCCAGAACCAACTGTAACGGTCACGCCACTTGCAATTTCTATAGGGCCAAAACTTCCAGCATTTTTTCCATTTGTGATCGTATAATCACCTGTCACCGTTTGATCGTTCTCCCAGAAAATTTCATTAGATCCGTTACCGTTAGCACCGCCACCAGCTTCACCCCAACTTAATTGTCCAGAACCATTAGAGATAAGAGCATATCCGCTTACTGGTGAATCTGTCGCTGGCAAAGTAAGAGTTACATTACTTGTTACAGTTGCTGGTGCTTGTAAAGCAATAAAATTACTGCTATCAGAATCAGCAAATCTCAAATCAGATTGAGCCTGTAAAGTTATGCCATTTTGATCTAATATTATTTTTTCTGTTCCAGCAAAAGTCAAACCTATTTGATTTGAACCTGTTTTAAATATTCCTGTTGTACTATCCCCAAAGTTTAAGGCTGGGGCAGACTCAGATCCAGCAGTTGTGGCTAGTACGCCAGTAAGTGTCCCTCCTGATGCTGGCAGTAATCCTAAGTTAGTCTGACTGACGTTACCTATATCAATAAAGGCTGAGTTTGCTGCATTTCTAATCTTTAATAAATTAGAATCTGTATTTATATGTAATTGAAAAGCTGCGAGGTTTGCAGTGCCAGATGGATCACCAGCTGCACTGTTTACGGTTCTAAGTGATTCAAATATATCTTTTATTGCTGTTCTTACTGCAAGACCTGTACCATTAGCGGGTGAGAAATTACTTGAGGTTTCTTTGCCTGTAGAATTGACTCTTGCCATTTAATTAAGCTCCCTTGCCATATCCTAACGCTTGAAATGTAAATTTCACATCAATCACAGTGTTAGAAGAGTTCTTAAATACTATTGTAAACCCTGCCCCAGAAATAGCACTCAACAAGAAAAACCCACCGCTAGGCATATCTTCTGGAGCTATTGATATTGATGGCAAAAAAGCTGTAGTTGTTCCACCGATTGCACTTGTTCCTGTGAAGAATGGCTTACCAAATACAACTGACAAACCACTAGCTGAGGTTCCTGATTGCAAAGGTGTAGATATTATACTTCCTCCTGATTGATATTTGTTTTCTGTTCTTGATGGCAGAAAAGCATCAAATCCTAACTCTATAAATTTTGAATTTTCGTTTACATCAACAGAGGTGATATTTCCAATAAATTTGAAAGCTCTTCCACTAAATGAACCATTAGTTAAATTTTGAGCCGTTGTAAAACTTGAGTTGTCTTGTGATGTCTGTACTTGCAGCTTTTGTTTTAAACGATCACTTCCAGTACCATCAAAGTTAAGTCTTGCATCTAGATCAGGGATTGCGTCAAACAAATCTGATACAAAAAACCCTTCACTTTTAATATGTCTTTTTAATCTTAAATTTGTAAAAACAGATCCCAAATCAAAAACAGATGCAAAATTATATGAGCCTGTAAGATTTGCCGCTGGGTCAGTAAGTTGTAAAGCATTAGAAACAACACTCAAATTTGTTTTTGTACCACTAAAAGCTGTTTCTTCTCTTTGACTTTTTATAAGTAATTCGTCAGCCATTTCTGGCAAAGATAACTCTACTTTAGCCTCAGTTGCTGATACTCTACCGCCTACGTCAGCAAATTTAAGAGAATATGTCCCTGTTAAAGCTGGCAAAATTGCTTCATTTGTAGATCCATTAATATTTTCATTTAGGTCAGTGGAATTAGCAAAAGTCGCTGAGGACAATGTTACTGGTGTATGCCTAATAATACATCTTCCTCCAAATTCAACGTCTAGTGAGGTTGTTTTATCCCAAGTCAATTTAACCTGTGCATTGTTAATCGGTTCTATTTCAAAATTTGTAGGATTCTCAGGAACAGCAGTCAAACCTAAAGTGTCAATACTCACTTCTGTAGGACTCGCACTTTTTTCTCCAGCACTATTGATAGTGTAAATTTGAATTAAATAAGTCCCAGCCTCAGACGGTAATATTTCAAATTCTGATTGTTGCGTTTCGACAGCGACAGGGTTTTCATCATCTTTTGTATAAATTAATTGATACTTTGCCGCACCTTCTACCCCTTGCCAATCAATAAATAATTTTGGCACAGGTCTATTGTTATTTAAAACAATAATTTCTTGAATTGCTTTTGTTCCATCTGGTGCATCAACAATTTGTGGTGATGGCAAAAGACTAAACAATAAGTTTATATTTTTGGCTGGTAGTTGTTCACCATCTTCTACCGCTGCATATTTGCCAGCGTTGTGTTCTACAGCTGTGATTGTAAAAGTCTTTTTAAGATTTTCCTTTATGTTTAAAATCCTAAAAGACTGTGCAGAAAAATCTCCAGACTCAAGTATGAATGGACTATTTTCTACTGGTGCTGAAGTGAAGTTTGAAGAAACATTTACTGCACTACCGCCTAAAGAATATGTTGATATTGACTTTGTTTCAACAGTTCCATCAGACAATATGCAACTAATTGTCGGACTGTTACTTGTATCTGGCAGATTTGTCTCTGATCCTCTATCAATAATGACTTGAGAGACTGTTGCAGATTTTACAAGGCCACCTCTTCTGGTTGCTCCTTTTACTCTGTCACTTATACCGATAATATTTCCAACTCTTAAAACAGACCCAGCAGCAATGTTTGTTTCAAATACAACTGTTTCAGTTTGGTTTTGTTGAGTTTGTAAAAACCATTTACCTACTCTCTGTGCCATACCCCTTGAAGTTGTCCCAAAAGTATTTATCGTCTTTGTTTGTGTTCCATATTTTGACTGTGCAGAGGTATCTTTTACAGTGACATAATCAACTTCTTGAGTGTCTAAATCAAAATAAGAAACATTTATTACATTAAATCTTGTTTTTGAAGATGTCCCTGAGTATGTAAAACCATCTTTAGTAACATTTGCATTATTAAAAACATAATCAAAAGATACAGCACTTGGGTTCGCATGGTCTTGTGGAGCATCTTGGGCAACTTTTATAGTCCCTTCTTCGTAGTAAGGCATAGCTCTCATGACAGAGCAAATATCTTTTATGACTGCCATTGCCTGTCGCCTATTATTGATATTTACGTTTATTGCAAATCTTGGCTCCTGTCCACCCTCACCATTGTCAACTAAAGCACTGCAATAAGTACTGACACCATAAAAAGTAAACGGATCAAGTTCACTTTCTGGCAATGCACAACCGCTGGTAGTGTCCGTCAATAAATCATAGAGAACCCATGCTGGGTCATTAGTCCACGCTTTTGCTGCGGCAAAACTTCCATCAAAAGAACCGCTGTAAGTTAATCTACCAGTCGAATAATCTACGGTTGCATTGTGGGGTATTTTTATAAGTTTTCCTCTTAGTCTGAAAAATCTACGAGGGGTGTTTGGAAAAACCTCAGAACTAAATCTCAAAGCTGAATATGCAATATTAGGATAATTATTTTGCTCTCTTATTATTTGTCTAATTTCAGCTAGACGCATAGTGTTAAATGTATTTTGATCGCCCTCTTCATTTGCTCTTTCAACACTTACAACTATTGGAAAAAAAGAACCCGAATCTCCAGCAGGGTTTGTGTTATATCCAGTTAAAACTTTTAGATCAATTCCATAGTCTCTGTTATATGGGTTGAAGCTTTTACCTTTTACGACCTCATTATGAACATCTATGGCAGATCCATTATTAGGATTTACTTTTATAAGAACTCGAACACCTGTTGATTCACGATTACCATTTTCTGTATTTAATTTAAAAAATTGATCGAATTTTACTTTGACTTGAACTGTATCTATAGCAACATTGTTTATAGTTCCTGATCTGGGTGTAGGTGATCCACCTTGAGGAAAAGTGCATATTTGACCTTTATCACCTGTTACTACCTCACTGCTTTGTTGTTCCGCTGCGAATAAAACTGTATTATTTGCAGTACCATCTTGAAATTCAAATCTTAAATTATCTACAGGAAAATTAAATTCAGAATCTGCTGGATTTGCGTTATCAGCATCAGCCTGTAAAACAGCGGTTTGATTAAGAAATAAGTCCTTGAGAAAAGCATTGTTATAAGCAGTGCTTGTTTTATCAGTAATTCTTGCTTTACTTGCGGTTGCACTTCCTTCAATCTGACCCTCACCTAAAGCGTCAACAAGTGTTCCAAAATCAATAGATTTTAACTTATTGTTTCCAAGCGTTGCATCTATTATTTCTCTGTTAAAAAAACTCATAGCTAACCATTTACAACTTGAAAAGTATCTATTGAAGAACTTACAACTGTACTGCCGACCAAAACTTCACCATAAATAATATTAATCGGCACACCTTGTTTTGAATTATTTAAAAGGCCAGAAAAAATATAGCTAGGGTCTTGTGGATCTTCCTGTCGATTTTGATTGAAAGGCTTTGGATCTGGTGTAAGCATACTTGTTATGCCATTTGTAATTAATGTTGTTCCAATTATTGATAAGCCAGTGGAAACTACTGTAGCAAGTATCGTGCTTCCAAAAATTGTTGCTGGTAAAAGAGTCTTTGCAAATAAAGAACCGATACCAAGTATAATTCCAAAAATTTCACCATGAACAACAGGGACGATTTTTATATCACTTTCTGTCTGCATATCAAGTAATTCTTCTGTCAGTCTTAAATCACCAGCCATAACACAATATTCTTGATCTTTTATATGCTCCCTAACACCTTGATAATTGTGAATTAAAAAACTAAATGCTTCCTTTGCACTTTTGGCTTTGATTTCAAATGTTGATTGACCAATGAATTTTCTCAATCGTCCATAAATAGTTAACTTAATCATTTATTTCAGATGGATATATAACAATAATAGACTCTGATTTAGGTTCCACAAGATAAAAAGGTAAATCTAAATACTTACAGGCCATTCTATCAGTATGACTAAAAGCCATTTCTCCATCAGGGTGGCTGTGTACTATACCAAGAACCTCTCCTTGATCTTCTCCTCTTGCATAATCAATAGGGTCAATTACAAAAGATTTTTCTTTGTATGCCTTAGATATATTTTTACATTTCCAATAAATATCACCTTCATCAAGTTTTATTATCAATCCGCAACACTCCTCTGGATATGCCTTTTCAGCATCTTTAAAAGCATCTTTAGCCCATTTATATTCTGTCATCAAGCAAACGTCCCTACAGCTGGAAATAGATCTCTTGTGACAACTCTTTGAGGTATTAATCTATTTTCTAAATCATGAGCAGCCGTCAATTCAAATTGTACTACTTTTCTATTTTCTACAGCTTTTCTATCAATGACATATATTTCATCACGTAATCTATTACTGCTAGGCGTACCAAAAGGATTATCACCAATAAAATTATCATCATCTAAAGCCGAAGCTAAAGGCATTTTTCTAGTGACCTTTGCATCAATCAAATCATTATGTGGTGTAACTTGATTTACAGCTATCAAAAAATCACTCATAGTAAGTAATTGATCTGTCGTTGGATCTCTGTTTATGCCACCTAAATTTGAAAAAGTAAGTAAAGGTCTAGAAAGAACACCTGTGCTTTTCTGTTCAAAACCTTCAGCCTTAACAGCTATTCTTTGGTATGAATTAGTTTGATAAATAACCTCACCAAAGTTGTTAAGATTAGCACCAGCATGAAATCTGTATGTAGTGGGTAGATTCTGCGGATTACCTGTTGCAATATGCTTTCCAACTGTAAGCTCAAGTTCAAAAAGCTCAATAATTGAACTTGGATTTATTTTGTTTAATTCGGTAAAAGGTATTGCCATTTATGCTTCAAAAACCTCTCTAAAAATACAACTCAATCTAACCCTATTTAAAAATGGAATAGATCTAGGAAATGAAGTACATACAAATTTTCTTGAACTTGATTCATTAGGTAACGTGAAATTAAAAGATGCACCGTCAGAAATCCTTGCTTCAAGAAAAGATATAGCTACGTCCGCAACAGCTTGAGAAAGTTCAAAAGTTAAGTTAACAGTCAATGGGTTTTGTTGCAGTCCTTCCGTCAAGCGTTGTTCAAAGCCGTCCCCAAAACTTACGACTATTTGATTTGTATTAGTGTTAATCCTAGTGTTGTATGTAGGATTTGGAACACTTGCTGGAAAAGTAAATGACATTAGTTAAGTAAACCTCCAGATCGTTTTTGATTAATTATCTCAGCCTGTATTGCTGCGGCAAGCTGCTCTCCAAACTGGTTTGCGTCTGAATCGTTACCCTCAACAGAAGTGCCAGAGGCATCAACATTTACAACAATATTATTTGTAACTGACTCTCCACCAATTTGATTATTTGGAATAACAGTGCCAGCAGAACGAGGAACAAATAACTCAGGCCCTCTTTCTCCTACAACTGAGATTTTGTTTACAGGTGGCTGTCCACCGCTTGCAAATAAACCACCAAGAACTCCTCCTAAGATACCGCCCAAAGCACCTCCTAAACCTTTCTTCTCTCCTCCACCAAAAGCCTCTCCAAAGCCACCAAGTAGCTTGTCTAATTGAGCATCAATAATCTTGTCTCTAATACGGTTCAATACATTTGTCATTGCTTCTCCAAATGATTTTGCCCCAGTTATAGCGTCCCTTAAATTATTTTTTATACTGCTTTCAATCTCTTCACCTACAGCCATCATTTTTTCTTTTAGTTTGTCTGTTTCATCTTGATTCTTTTTAATTAGTTCTTCTTGTTTTTCTAATTCTTCATTTTGTTTTTTCTTTTCGGCTGTTATTAGCTTTTCAGACTCAAGGGTTTGTAATCTACCCTCTAACATTCTGCCTTGTGCTTCAGCCTCTTCAATTTGTCTTTGAATACCTCTTTTTGCGTTGCCTCTTGCCTTTTCTAATTTTTTCTCTAGTTCACCTAAAAGCTTTGCATTTTCTCTAAAAGATTCTTTTACCTCTTCTCCCGATCCTTCGTTTATTATGTCTTGGAATTTTTTTGCCTCATTTCTTGTTTTTATAAATGCAGTTGCAAGACCACCAACAACCAAAGCAAAAGCACCAACGCCAGAGGCCAACATTGCAACCTTCAAAGCACCAAGAGCCAAAGTTGTTTTTGTTACACCACCAGCTGCCAGTAATGCAGTTGTTTTAACACCTACAAGTCCTTGTGAAGTAATCAGGCTAACTTTTCCTACCATGCTCAACTTTGCAATTAAAGCGGTAAAAGCACCAGTGACCAAAGGAATAGCTAACGCTAAAACTTTTGCAGTAACAGCAATTTTGGCAAGTAAAATAACAGCCTGTCCAGCATTAGTTCCAGAAAACTCTAATAGTTTATTTATAAGATCTGTCAGTAACTTTGTAACATTCTCAACTGCTGGTCTTAGTTGAGAGCCAAGAGCAATCGACAAATCCTCTGTAGCATTTTTAAAGTTTTTAAATATTTGTGTTGGATCATTTTTTAATAATTCTTCTAAAAATCCGCTGCCTTGTTTTCCTACTCTTCCCAAAGCCCTGAGAACTACATCACTGGTTAATTTACCTTCAGCAGCTAATTTTTTAAGTTCTCCAATAGTTACTCCTAGTTCAGCAGCTATAGGAGCAAGAACTGTTGGCACTTGTTCTGAAACACTACGAAATTCATCACCAGCCAGCCTTCCTGAGCCAAGAGCCTGTGCTAGTTGCCTAAATGCGTTTGATGATTCTACCGCTGATGCACCAGCTAGTTTTGCGGCTGTATTAAATCCAAAGAATACAGTTCTTATATCTTCAACACCAACTTTTAATGGAGCTAGTCTTGCTGTAATATCTGTTACGCCTTCTAAAGCTTCAATCGTACTTAAGCCAAAAGCTTTCTGGGCATCTTTGGCAATCTGTAGAGATTTTGCAAATGATCCGCTTTCTTTTGTAAGCAATCCTAATCGTATTTTTAATTTGTCAAAAGTAGCTGATGCGTTAACTGCTTGCCTAGCAACTACTGTTAAACCGATTCCAGCAAGAGCAGTTCTTAAGCCACCAAATGATTTCTGTAGAGCATTTGTTTTTTGTTGAACACCATTCAACGCCCTAGTCGCACCGCTGGCATCAACTCTTAACCTGACGACTGCCTCTGCCACAAATAAAAAAACCTTTACTCTATATTACCTTGAATTGCGTTTTTGTCGTTGCAACGCCTTTTTTTCTTCGTCAGCCTTTATTTCATAATATCCAGCCCAATATATAAGCTCTGCCTCAGTCATACCCATTCTGAGTTCTTGCACTGTCTTACCAAGTTCTGTTGCTAGGAAAAACTCAAACCGTAGCCAAGTATCCCCTTTTATTCTTTTTTTGCTGTGTCAATATCTAACTCGATTTCATTTAAAAATAACTCAAGCTCATTTAATACTTTTTCTGGAAGCTGTCTTTGCAATACAGGAGCATCTGACATATCAAAAGCTAGTGTGCCATCTTCTTTCTCTGCCATTTGACAAAGAAGTTGAGTAGATACAACTAAAGCATCAGCATTTGGGCCAGCTAATTGCTGTGCTTTTACTCTTGCGTATCTTGTTATCGGCTTAAAATATAGAGAAAGTTTTACTTCTCCTTTTGCATTTTTAACGTCAAATTTTCTTCTTGTGACCATTTCATCTTGAAACGCCCCAAGCAGTATGTCTGCGGTTCTTTGTGTTGCCATAAATAAATGCGAAGAATTTTACTTTTAGATGTCTGATGTAATTGTGCCTGATGGCTTAAATGTGATGTTAATTGTACTGACATCACCTATAGCTGAACCCTGCTCAAAGTTTGTTATAAGGCCGCTGAAGCTGATCTTTTTAGTTCCGCTTGCACTATCAGGAAAAAGCTCAAAAGATGCTGTTGCTGGGTCGCCAGTGGTCAAGATGCCGTCCATAAAGGTTGCAGTCTCACCAGAGGCAGCGTTGTCGTATTGAAGAACAGCAGATCCTTCACCCTCAATAAGTCCACCAACAAAAGATTTGAAAGTGTCACCTTGAACAGTTGTTTCTTGGGTATCTTTGGTAATAGACATAGACCATTCTCTAGTGCCTAATACTGGGTTGACTGAAGAGCCGCCATCATCAAATTTGACTTGCCCGACATCACCTTTTACAGCAGCCATAACAATAAAAAGAAATATTTATAATTATATTAACCTTTTTTTGGTTTTTTTACAGCTTTTGCTTTTTGACTTTCCATATATCGTCTGCATTTAGGATCCCAGTACTTTGGATCTCTTCTACCTTTGACAGCTTCAATAGCGTCAAGCATTTCATCTGTAATTTCAATCATGGGGTAAGAGCCTCATATAATTCAAATGTTATTCTAACTTGTGTCTGAAATTTACCTTCTGGACTGGATTGAAATATCTCAGGCCCTACTGGTGGATCAAAGCGTACATCAGAAACTGTGATTCTGTTAAATAAATTTCTAAGTCTTTTAGCAATCGCAAAATTTTCCCCTGCCCCTACTCCTTGTTTTGTATAAATATTAAAAGTAATAAGACCCACAACAAGATTTGTGGCGGTGGTAGCTGAATTAGGTGCTTGCTGTGTAAGGTATTCACTTGCTCCAAAGCTAGTAACGCATTGAATATATTTATCAACAGTAGAGGCATCAAAAGGAATGTTGTTAAAAACAAGAGGTATTGATGGCCCTATTCTAAACTCTTCATTCAAGCGTTTTTCAATAGTTGCCCTGACTGTGTTCAAATCTGTAGCGGCCATTACTTACCTCCCAAACTGTCGCAAAATATATGATTCAAGTTCTTTCCCAATAAGCTCAGGAAAACCAGCAACTGTTTTCTGTCTAGTTCTATACACACCGCCCCATGATGGTGGTAAGTTTACGCCAAAACAAACAGCCTCTGCATAAACAACATTATTAGTAATTAATCCAATAAAACTATCTCTATTTCTTGATGCACTTTGCAATGGTATTTTTGTTTGCCATGCAGCCCTTAATCTACCTGTATCAACTGGGGTTGCTTTCTTTACTCTTTTTGTCCATTCAAGTGTAGTCGCTTGGACAAGATCAATTATCTTTTCTTGAAAGAAATCGTCCATTTGTGTAATTTCAATGCGTCTGGCCATGACTACCTCAAGAAAATATCAAAGCTGATAGCTGTATTGTCTTGCTCATTTGTATTGATCTGGATGATTTTATACTCTGTTCCGCTTATCACTACACGATCAAATGTTGTTGGAGTAAAAGTTATATCACCAGCAGATATGGTAAGTCGTTTATCCTGACTAGAAACGAGATCAGTTATCTCAGACCTTGTTACGTTGCTCACCACACCCTTTATACTGGCATCTGTTTTAACTTCACTCATTGAACCAGTAGTAGGGTTATATATTCCAGTCGTTACTCTTCTATAAGTAATGTCGCCACCAAGAACTTTGATTGTCTTGGAAGCTGCCTTTTTTAATGCTCTAGCAAGACTCATAAGTAATAAGCAATAACAGCGTCACCACTTGAAATCTGAACACTTGTAATAACACCACAAACCTCTGCTGAATGATGTATAGGTATTGCAGAAATTGTTGTGGAAGTATTTTCTGTTATGTTCTCAGCAACAAGATCAACTGTTGAGTTTTTCAATGCAACAACTTTGCCAAATCTACCAGTGTAAGCCTGTGTATGATCTGTAATTATTATTGCGGCTGGGTAGTCGTATGGCATTTTTAAGACCTCTTGATTGATAGATTAGCACTTCCCCCTATTCTAATACCTTTCAAATAGTGGTCAACGATAGGTGGTATTCGATCAACTCCTGTTCTTCCGTAAAAGTTAGGAGTAACATTAATATTTCCAATAACTACGTTAGAAAAGTCCTCAAGCCCACTCAAGCCAATACCATCTTTGTTGTTATTTAAATAAACAGCAAGAATTATTTGTGCGTGTTGGACAAGATCAGGGATTTCTGTATCAGTGTAATAGTCTGCAAGAATCCTGTTAGGGAATGATAGGCCGTAAAGGTTTGTGTATTGGTCAGGAACACGAACACCGCTGCGTGGCCACTGCCTTGCCTGTGTGTCAGATACCTTAGCCCCTAAAAACTTTTCACGATCTATTCTCTGGGTTGCAGTAAACAAAGCCCTGTTTTTTTGATCGTCAGTGCTGTTACCCCATGCAACTACGTCATCAGATTCAGTCAGGCCATCAATAAAGCCTTGAGCTTCGGGCAGAGTGACATAGCTGTTAGCGTTTGCACTACCGACTGTTGCTGTTATTGAGATTGCCATTTTTCTTTGTTTTTGGCTTTGGTTTTTTTGTAAGAGCTAGAGAAGCTGCCTTTTCTTTGGCAGCCTCCCTTTCTCTCAATCGCCTAAATGTTGCGATACTCATTACTTTCTGAAAGCACTCACAGCAGTTGAACTGGAGACTCTAAATATAAAAGTTCCAGATGTATCCGCAGTAATATCAGGTTCACCAACAATAGTGACGCCAGATCCAGCAGTCAAAGTAAATTTATGTGTGGACGCTGCTTTGTTTACGATTGTAAGTTCAAAACACTGACCAACACCACTCTGAGTTCCAAGAGCAGAAATGATCTCTGCCGCTGTTGGAGTTGTGATAGCTCTGTTCCCAGTTGGAGTACCATCAACAATTCCTTCAATGATCTCAGCAGTAGTAAGAGTATGCGCACCATTTTCAGTTTTGATAACCTTAGTTTTGGTTAACTGTCCAAAAGGTGGGTTTTGTAGCTCAAAAATTGTAGCCATGATTAATTACCTCTAGTCGTTATTAGAAACAACGGTAG
>VTLG01014127.1_pt1 | contig 19834 bp, 28 predicted proteins | sample 4694571 | NCBI WGS metagenome assembly VTLG01 (sample SAMN12604809, study PRJNA352737) | marine metagenome | biome: ENVO:00000447; feature: ENVO:00000209|ENVO:00000569|ENVO:01000036; material: ENVO:00002151; isolation source: viral sequences binned using virsorter ... | reverse complement strand
ATGGTGTTGGTTTACTTTTTTCTCAGTTATCAAAAAAAGAATTTAAAGAATCTGATATGGCAGATGCTTCTTTAATAGTTTCAAGTAAAGGAGTGCATTTACAGAAAGAAAAAATATTATTTTTTAGCAATGAACAACCTCCAACAAAATTAGCTTTGCTTGTATTATCTGCAATTATTACGCAAGAACCATTACATTTTGATTGTCCAAATTGTGATTAATTACTAAATAAACCAAACCTTTTCTTTTTATTCATTTCATCTTCCATTTCAAGTATTCTGACTAACGCATGGGTTAATACATAATCATGATTTACATTTTGTTGTAGCAGTTTTATTGTATAATTCTTTAAAATTTCTATATCAGTACAGGCAATAATATCTCTTATCTTTACTTCAGTAGCTAATTTCTTTTCTACTGGTATTGGTTCTATTAATACTGATATAAAACTTTTATCCATAATTAATTAGGAAAAAGTTGTTTTTCTAAAATATCAACTGCACGATCATCAAGTGTGTTGGTCGTTTGTTTGCAAATAGCTCTTAATAAATCAACAACAAGTCGTTTTACAGTTGTTGTTGTCAGGAATGTCATTAAGATTGGTTTTAGAATTTTAATCATAATTTATTGTGTTACTTTCCAAACATAACAGTTTTTGTTACATTTGGCATATGCTGTCTAAAATAAGCAGTGGTCAGCAGCTTACTCCTCACACACTAGGCAGCTTTTTTTATGGAAGATCAAGAACCAAGCAAAGTCGAAACCATTGTGAAAGTCTGTGTACTTTTGTGGTCGGCAACACTTTTATCACTTTCATACTATGAACCGCCATCTGGTAAAAAGATTGTAGATTTTGACCCGACATTTATCGCAAGTATTTTTTCAGCATCTACTGCATCACTAGGGTTTTCGATAAAAAAGAAAAAAGACACTATAGTAGATAATAAAAACAACAAAGTAGGTATCAAATGAAAAAACTATTTGCTTTATTATTATTTTTTCCATCAGCTGCATTTGCTGATATAAAACAGGAATTTGTTACTTCAGCACAAATTACTGTTGATATGCCTTATGTGGTTACAAATAAAGTTGGAACTACATATTCATTAAGTGGTAATAATATTACACCATCTGTAACAGTAGGAGATACGACAACATCTGGGAAAATTGGTGGGATAAATGTTGGCAGCCTTACCAATGGAGTGCCAGCAATGATTCAAACTGATACCTCAGTTACAAGTGCAGGGTCAGCTTTTAGTAAAACAGAATCAGTAATTATGGGTGATGCTACACCTTCAACAGTTACACCTAGTTCGGGCATTGCAGCCTTACCAGTATTGAGTGGACAAACTACTATTGGTTCAGGCGGTACAGCTGGCTCACTTGCTTTAACGTCATTGAGTTCTGGTGTTCACACCTGTACTGCTGGTGGTTCGGGTACAAGTTGTATCGGTTCTACAAAAGTTACTATTACAATTGACTAGACTTTGGTTACTAATTATAATTGTATTACCTACTAAATTGTTGGCTACACCTGTAGTTCCGCAGTTTCGTTCTGGTAGTCAGACAACTTCCTCAACTAGCCAAAGTGTTATTAACGAAACTATTACAAGTTATCAATACAGAACTGGTTATAGCTATGCAGCTTCTGGACATAATATCAAATCAGCAACAGATAGCATCAATCCAACTCCAACACAATCAACAACACAAACTGTTGGAGGTGTAACTTTTAATTGGACAAGTCCAAACCTAGAATCAATACCTCGTTGGCAGATATCAACAGACGGAGCAGCTTTTTCAATTCAAGAAACATTGATAACTCCCGGATTAGACACAGTTACAAACATAACAAGAACTATAACTACTTCTACTACTTCAGAAACTACAAGTACATTTGGGCAATAATTTTATTATTATTACCTGTTAAAACATTTGCTAATACAACTGTTAGCAGTCCGCAAAGTCAATCTACTGGTGTAGTAAATAATAATGCTACAATGATAACTCCATCAAGTTTGCCACAGAATAGATATTCACAAGGAATTGTTTGTACCTCTCCAAGTTTGACAATTACTCCATATTTAACTGATGCTTGGTCTTTCAATAGACCAATCGAAACTGTTACTAGACAAGCAATTTATGATGAAGATACTGGCGAAATAAAATATTATCAGGAAACACCACGTTTTGAAAAAGATAACTATAACTTAAATTATGGAATAAGTATGCAGTTTAATATTCCTCTTGGTAATGGTGGTGATTTGTGTAAAGAAGCAGCAAAAGTAAATATAGAGGCACAAAAACTTCTTATAAAGAAAACACAATATGAAATCAGTTTATTTAGATTAGAACAATGTGCAAAGCAAGCAAAACTTGGTGTAAGTTTTGTTGCTGGTAGTCCAAGTGCAATTACTTGCCAAGATATTGTTATTACAACTCCTCCAAATCAAGTATTACCACACAAACACCAAATAAAGCAGTAGACAAGCACGGTTAGACTTGTCTACCTAGACGCCCTATCCATTGCCATGTCGAATAGGGTTCTTTTATTTTAACTTATTTTTTCTTTGTAAATTTATTTATTATTTGTTTTACTAATGGTTTTACAAGATTAATAAGAATCGGAGTGCTAGCGGCAACCACAGCAATAGCAGCAGCATTAGTAATAGCAGGGACATTAGGTATGTACTGCTCGGTAAAGCTCGTGTCTTCATACAAAGTAATACATTTACTACTATCTTCGTTTAATTTATGACCAACAACACGTTCTAGTCTTTTATCGTTACGAAAGTCTCCAACACGTTGATCTTTTTCTGGGTCAGGACATTTAATAAAAAACTCTGTTTTTTTCGCAACAGGCTTTTGTGTAACTGGTGGTTTTGTTTCAGGTATTTCAGGTTCGCTAGATGTAATCGGTGTATCTTCTGACATTATCAGATTATTTGGCTGATAATTCATAGGATTAAAACTTGGAAATGGTGCATCACAAACTGTGAAAACACCATTTGGGTCATCAAGCAATAAATTTCTATTGCCAGTGTTTTTTATATCTCTATGTTGATATGTGCAAGCTGGAACATTAATTGTAAGTGGAATTATATCTACTGGCTTTGTAAAATCGTATATTGGTTGTATTTGTATGTCAGGAATATTTAAATCTGGTATTCCCATTAAAGTGGCATTGCAGGGAAAGTTTCTTTAGGCATTTGCATTGGTATTTCTTCCATCATTTTTTCTTTTAAATCACCCATTAGTTTATTTTTTAAATCTCTTTCAAACTCAGGACTTTGCATATATCGTATCGCTACAAATCCAAATGCTGCCATTGACCCAGATAATAAAAGAGACAATAATGATGCTATCTGACAAATTTTATTAAACATAATGTTAAAAGAAATTTTAAGAATGTTGGTTATGCCTTTGACTTTGACAACCCTTCTTTTGATTCTTGGGTTGATGCCTTTGTATCTGATGGCTGGTTTGATTCGGGTTCAGCTTCAAGAATCTGCTGTTCCAAAATCTTCATCGCACCAGTAATTTCAATCATCGCAACTTGTAAATTTTGTCTTTCTTGTGCAAGTTGCTGTAGTTTTTCTTTAAGATTCATAATTTAGTAGAGTTTTTTACCAGCAGTAATAGCAGCATCTATAGCTGTAAAATCTTCTGTTGTCCAGATAGATGTTGTTTCATCAACTTTTTTATAGTCCTTGATAATTTCAAGATGCTCTACATTACGCTTTATGCGATCTTTGTAATCGTCATCAGTTTCGAGGTCAGTTTTAGCAGTGCCTATTTCAGTAACGCTATCACCAGCAGCAGAGAATATTGCTGCAATTTCATCTGCGGTTTTTTCTTCCATATTAAAAAAGTGGTTGTTTACAGTTTACCCTGCTTCGAGGGCTGTGACTTTTGCGGATAACTCTTGTATTGCTTTTATAATCACAGGTAATAGATGACCTTCTTTTGCTTCTAATTTATTTGGATTATCATTTAAAACCAAATCAAGATAATCAACAGAGTTTGAAGATACTAAGGTTTGAAGTTCTTGTGCTATAAAACCTGCTCGGTACTTACCATCTTTAATGTTGCCGTCTCTTGTTGCCCATTTAAACTTTCTAGGTTTTAAACCATTTATAAAGTCTAATCCTATTGGTAAATCAATAATTTCTGTTTTATCTCTTTCATCTGATAAAGAACTGATACTTGTATCATTACAACGTAAATCATTTATATTGCTACTACCCAAGGTACACTGATTACTTGATGTACCAGAAGATGGGTTTGAATCGTTACCTAGACAAATATTATGACCACCAGTTGTCACACTATCCCCCGCTGATTTTCCAACAAATGTAGAATTATTACCTGTAGTTACATTTTCACCGCAAAGCCCACCTATAAAAGTATTTGAATATCCAGTAGTTTCATCGTATCCAGCGTGATAACCAATAAGAACATTATGTTCATCACCAGAACCAGTATGATTGTACATAGCTTGGTATCCAATAACAACTGACTTATTAACCCCACCTGCGGCTTGCATAGCCTCCCTACCTATTGCCACGTTTTTAGAACCACCTTGAGTATTAAATAATGCTTGAAGACCAATAGCTATGTTGTCACTAGCCGTTGTATTTTCCTGTGAAGCATTTCTTCCAATAGCGATGTTTCCTTCACCAGTTGTATTTTTAGTTAGAGCATTATAACCAATGGCTACACCACTGTCGGCTGTAGTATTAGCATCTAAAGCAAGACCACCAACAGCTATATTATAATCTCCTGTTGTGTTTGCAGCTAAAGCAGATTGACCCATTGCTGTATTACTACTACCTGTTGTGTTATTTTGTAAGGCACTTGAACCTATGGCATTGTTACTACCTCCTGTTGTATTTGTAGTTAAAGCAGAATCTCCCATAGCAACGTTGTTACTAGCATTTTGAGTAGATTGCATAACAGCATAACCAACTCCTGTATTATTTCCCCCGGTAGTTTGATAAGCAGAAAAAGATCCAACCATCGTGTTTCTAGTTCCTGTGCTTGACAATAAAGAGAAGTAACCTACAGCAGTATTATCATCACCTGTTACATTATCCCGTAGAGCTGTAGAACCCACCGCAGTGTTGCGTGTTCCAGTTGTGTTTTTTTCTAAAGCATCTTTACCGCAAGCAGTATTATTAGAAGCAGTTGTGTTTGCTTGTAAAGCATCTTGACCTATAGCAGTATTACTACTTCCTGTTGTATTTGAATCTAAGGCATCTGCTCCAAGTCCTGTATTTGAATCGCCTGTTGTGTTAGCTGTTAAAGCATTATTACCTACGGCTGTATTATCACCAGCAGTAGTATTTGCATTTAAAGTAAATTTTCCAATCCCTACATTACCAGCACCAGTTGTATTTACTTGCAATGCGTTATCGCCTATTGCGACATTACCATCTGCGGTAGTGTTTGCACTAAGGGCACTAAAACCTATAGCAATATTTCTATCTCCTTCTGTATTTGCATCTAAGGCTAAAGATCCTACAGCTACATTATTAAATCCAGTTGTGTTGAGTTCTAAAGCCTTATGACCAAATGCAGTATTATTGTCAGCAGTTGTATTATTTTTTAAAGCTCTCATTCCAGTGGCTACATTTGCTGTTCCTGTCGTATTATTTCTTAAAGCCTCATATCCAACAGCGACATTATCATCTGCAGTAGTGTTTTCATATAATGCAAAAGAACCGATACCAACATTTTTTCCACCAGTTGTAGTGCTTCTTACAGTCTCATATCCAAAAGCAGTGTTGTATTGCGAATCTGTTACATTTAAAAGACTTCTAAACCCAACACCTGTGTTATATGCACCTGTCGTAGCTGATGTAAAAGCGTTGTAACCCATGACAGTGTTTTGAGCACCTGTTGTTACGGCATCGCCAGCTTGATTTCCTACTGCTGTATTAAAAGAAGCTGTTGTATTTGAAAGCAATGCGTGTTTACCTACGGCAACGTTACTTGCACCAGAAGAGTTTGCTCCTAAAGCACTTCTTCCTATAGCAGTATTATCATCAGCACTTGTGTTTGCGTCTAATGCACCTGAACCTACAGCTACATTATCTGCACCAGTAGTGTTATTTCCAAGTGAAAAGTCACCAAGTCCAGTGTTATGAGATCCCGTTGTGTTATCAACTAATGACCTTCTTCCACAACCTGTGTTATTAGAACCACTTGTATTTGTACTTAAACTTTCAAAGCCAATTGCGGTATTGTTTCCACCAGAAACAGATGCATCTAAAGCACTTTCTCCAAGAACAGTGTTACCAGCAACAGAGTTTGCACCTTTACCTACAGTTACCGAATTTAATGTTGCATCAGCAGCAGAGGTTAAACCACCAGTAAGTGTTCTTAGATCAATCCAGCCATCATTTGCTGAATTACGCATTTTTAAAATATTATTACTTGTATCAGCCCAGAGCATATATGCAGCAGTAGTACTAGGAGCAGAACCAGAACTGTTATTTGTTAATATCGCTTGTAATACATTATTTAAGTCACTACGAACATTAGCACCTGTACTATTGTCTATTACATAATCGTGGGTAGCCATTTTACACTAATTTTTCTTTAAGGTTATCATAATTTATGAGCCTCGACCAAAACCAGTTGCACTATATTTAAATTCTCTATCTACATGACTTGAACCATTTTTTATATCTATATTAAAACCACTACTTGTTATAGAAGATAAAGTAAAGAAATCGCCACTTTGTGCATTTTCAATAGTAATGGCAACAGAAGGCAGAACAGTATTATCTGCCACACCTGTTCCTGTTGAACCTGTGAAGAATGAATTAGTGAATGTTACTGATTTTTGCGAAGTTCCAGAGGAAATAATACCACCACCTGTTGCACCAGCATTACCAAGACTTGTTTCTGTTCTACTTTCTAGTTCTGCTGTATATCCTAACTGGTCAATTTCTATTGATTGTGCAGGGTCATCTGAATCCATTTCGCATCTAAATTTAAAACCACGACCAACATAAGTACCATTTACAAAAGGATTAAATCTAGAAAAGTTTGCACCATATGTACAAGAAGTACCAGCAGATATTGTTGCACTTGTAGCTGACGTTACAGTAAATGTGCTTGAACTTGGAACAGTTACAATTTCATAATTTCCATCTGTTGCACTACCAGCGGTGAAATCTATAACAACAAAATCACCAACAGAATAACCATGTGAACTTTTTGTAATTGTTATGGTCGTACCACTTTGTCCATAAGTTGCTGAAGTAGATAAATCAGGATCTAAATCAGTAGTTGCAACTAATAATGATGCTCCAACATCAAATGCAGTAGCACCATCAAAATCTGTCCATGTATCAATATTTGCTGATCTTTTATCAATTAAATCATTTGGATAAAAACCTTGTGTTACAAAATGTCTGCGTAGCCTTAATGGTTGCTTACCACCTAGATCAAGAGTGTTTGCAAATTCATATGAACCGCCAGTTATATCAACAGCACCTAAAAAGTCAAAATCAGATATTGCATCAAAATCTGTAACACCATCTAATTCATCTAGAGAACCAAGAACAAGGCCATTAACGTCATCAGAGAAAAAACAATCAACTTTTGTTCCAGCAAAAGGTGTTGCATCTGTATCTTCTCTATCTTCTAAAACCACTAATTTAGGAAAAGGATCAGGGCTGTTTACAATTACTGAAGTTTCTCCAGAACTTAGCCTGCCTCCATCATCACGAAATTTAAGAATATACTCGCCAGTAACAATATTGGGAACGATAGATTCACTTACGTTGCCCGGCAAAGCAGGTATGACATCAACAGAGTTAGTAAAAGTTGCTGTGCCATCTGCAATATTAGATGCTCGAACAACTACGTTACCACCATGCACTACATCTACATCTGTAGCTTTATCAAAACGAAGTCTTACAAATTGATCTGATATCGGTTCTATTCTTACATTTGTAACATCTTGTGGTACTGCTGTTTTACCAACAGCTTCAAATGTTAAATCAGTAGATGTAGCAGAAAGTTGACCTTGCACATTGTAACTAAATACTTGTATCTCATATGTTCCAAGTTGACTGTTAAATATAATAAAATCAGGTCTGGAAACTTTTTCAGAAACAAAGTTTCCATTTGCATATCTATAGTTAACCTGATATTCAAAGACACCAATGATTGGTTGCCAACTTATAAATATTTTTGATACTGCTTGATTATTAATTGGAACAATTGTTTCTTGTGCTGTAAGACCAACAGGTGGTTCTTTTAATTCATTTAAAATGCTTACATTTCTTGCTGGTAATGATGTGCCATCTTCAATAAATGCATATTTTCCTTCAACATATGAAAGTGCTGTTATTGAATAATTAATACCATCTTGCTCTTCAACAGTAATAACTCTAAATTTTTGCGATTCTATTGTTACGTTTGAAATTATCCAAATTGTATTTACATTTGGTGTTTGTGAAAAAGCATCTGATACTGTAATTGTTGCGCCAGAAATACTACTTATAGTTTTAATTTCAACAGTTCCATCTGGTAAAACTAAACTTAACTTTGCATCACCAACAGGATTACCAGAAGTATCTACAGCAAAATCTGTAGCATGGGTATCATCTACAGTTACTACTGTTGTAGAAGTAACACCAGCAAGCCTTCCACCTCTTCTTACACCAGCACGAACAGGGTCATTTATATCAATAATTGCGCCCGGCCTTACAACTGCACCAGCATCTATTGAAGTTGAAAAGCTAACTAATTCAGACTCGTTTTGTTCTGCAAATAATATTGCTCTTCCTAATCTGGCAGCTTGTCCTCTTGATGTACAACCAAAACCTTTTACTTGTTTTGTTATTATGCCAAACTTACTTTGAGCAGTACTATCTTCAACAACTTCATAATCTATCTCTTGGCTGTCCATATTAAAATATGAAACAGCAACAGCAGTATGTCTTTGTTTTAAACTACTGCCAGAATATGTAAAACCTTCAGAAGTAACATTACTTAAATTAAATAAATAACTAGCATCTTTTGGAGAGTCTTGAGTGATTGTAATTGTACCAGCAGACCAAATAGGCATACATCTCATTACACCAGCAAGTTCATTTATTAAATCAAAGGCTTCGCTTGATGATTGGATATTTACATTGCAACTAAATCTAGCCTCTTGGCCTCCGAATCCATCATCTACAAGAGTATTTGCATATTTACTAGCAGTTACAAAAGAAAATAAATCAAGATTGCTGTCTGTTACATGATCTCCAAAGCCATATCTTGTATCTGTTAATAAATCCAATAGAATCATTGCTGGACAAGAAGTCCATACAGCAGCACCCATCACACCATTAAAAATATAGCCATCAGGATATTGAATCCTACCAGTTGCAGTATCCACACTTGGCGTTCCCGAACTCGATGCACCAGCCCCCGGTATTCTTACTTTTATTCCTCTGATTCTAAATTTTCTTGTAGGTATAGAACTAAATTGTTGTGAATCTAATCTTATTGCGTTGTATGCAGAGTTTGCATAAGTAGATGCATCATCAACTATTTCAGAAAAACTTGTCCATTGAAAAGAATTGACAGTACTAGAGCTTGTTGAATCTGCAGTTATTCTTGTAACCCTAATATCAACAGGAAATGCACCTGTAATCTCAACAGAAAAGTCTTTTTGATATGGGTCAGCAGTTCTTCCAGTAACAGTATCAGTATGTACATCTGTATAGCCACCTGAATTATATTGAACAGAAATTTTAAACTGAACTGTATCTCCTAATAAATCTCCATCATTAGTAGCTATTTGTATTTGTGGAAATGTTATTGATACTTTAATTCGATCTACATTTGTATTTGTAATTTGTCTTGTAACCGGACTATCTGCAGTAACAGTAACATTAACTGGTATTGTTGATTGGCTACTTTCTATACCAGTAATTTTTGTTTGATCTGCTGTACCAAATCTTGAGTTAAAAGTAACATCTTGAAAGTTAAAATCAGTTGTTGCTGGATTAGTTGAATCGGCAGTAGCTTTTAATATTGGCGTGTCGTTTAAAAATACATCTTTAAGATATGCGTTTTTGTATGCTGTAGATGTTTTGTCTGTTATACCTTCTTTTGAGGCAGACGCACTACCCTCTATCTCTCCTTCACTTATTAAATCAAGAAAAGTTGCAAACTGTTTACTGTGTAAAGTATCAGGTGTTCTTGTTGGCTGCGGAGGAGGTGGAGGGCTACCTCCACCACCAGAACCACGAATAATTTTACGATTGTCTGTCATACTTGCACCTGTTCAGTATCTATACCACCACTTATAACTACAGAACCAGTAACAATCTCGCCATAAACAATAGGTACAGGTGTTCCAGCCCTAGATGTTTGTTGTGTTCCACTAAAACTAAATGATAGCCTTGGGTCTTGCTCTGAACTAAATTCTGGTAACTTTGGTGTAGGGAACAACATTCCACTTACACCACTTAAAACCAATGCAGCACCAATACCAAAAGCAGCTTTTGCACCAGTACTTGCTGCAGCAAAACCAAAAAAGCCTTGACCTCCAAGTTGTAAAGATGGTGTGAATAAACCACCAACACCAAAACTCATTGCAATCAAAGCACCGCCTAACAAAATCCTGCCTAAGTTACCACCAGCACCAGAAATAACAGGAACAAATTTTATATCAGATTGACCTATAGGAAAATGCAATTCATCAATACCAACATCATTTTTATCACATAACACTTGATAATACTTATTTGACATATAACTTTCTAATTGCGGAAAATTATTTATTAAAAAACTTACAGCCTGTGCTGTTGTATTTACTGCAACATCAAATTCTTTATGGCCTGTTACTTTAGCAAGATCGCCATACAGTTTTACTTTACGAAGCATAACGATACCTTTTACCAGTACATTTTAACAACCATTGATTGTATGGTTCCTTACAGCTTATTCTATCTGCTAAATGATGTAAAACATCTCCATCTAAAAAAATTGCTACATGGTTAAGAGTTGGACTTAAAATACTCATTAAAAGAACATCACCATTTATTAATTTTTCATCAGCTCGTAATTCTCTAAAACCAGTTCGCCATGCACAACTTTCAAATAAAGGTTTTTCTAAAAACTGCTGTGGTGTTGTTGGTCTATCCCAATCACGCAGGATAATATTTTTTTCTTCCTTATACCAATCTCTTACTAATGACCAACAATCAGTAACACCCCAAACCCAATGTCTACCAATTAATGGTGGCTTATAACCACTTGGCTCATAATAACCCCATTGCTCTGTTTTTGGATTAACAATATGCCAAGGTAATTCAGAATTTTCGCAACTTATTTTATCTGCTTGACTTGCAATAGGTGGCGTAACAGGGTGGCTATGGATTACAGCTAAAATATTTCCAGATTCTTCAGCTTTTACAAAATCATCTGGGTCTATAATAAAACATTGCTGTTTATAGGTTGATAAATTTTTACAAGGAAAATACTTTTCTTTCCCTTTTATTTCTATTAATAAACCACAAGATTCTTTTGGGTCTTGTTCTTTTGCATGAACCAAAGCATCTTGCTTCCAACTCATATTTTTATACGACCAATACTAGGAAATTGTGATCTTGTACATTGTCTTTTTGGAGCCCGAACACCAGCAAGGTCAATAGGTGCAGCTAATTCAAAAGCAACAACGTCTCTTGTTTCTTGTGACTTTCTATCTATAGTATAAATTTCTTGTGGAAATTCAGCATTCGGGTCTGGTGTGCCATAGGGATTTACTCCACCGGCAAAATTCACAGCATCAATAAATTTAGCAAGTGTTCTTATTCTTGTAACTGTTGCACCTGTTAAATCATTACCAGTTGTTGTTTCATTAACAGTAAGTAGTATTGATGTAATGGTTCCAAGAACATTACTAACTGTTAAAGTTGGTCTTGGTAGTTGTCCTTTTTGATATTTAAAACCTTCTACTTGAACTGGAAATCTTTGGTAAGAATTACCAGCCCAAACAATTTCGCCATTAGAATTTAAACTCGAACCAGCATGAAATCTATAAGTTGAAGCTGACCCATGTAAAGCTGCAGTTGTAGTAAGTGTAAATAATTCAATAATTGATGAAGGATTAATTGATTGAATATCACTAATAACACTACTGCTCATGGTTCAAATACCTCTCTAAATTGTGCTTTTACTATAGCTCTATTATTATATGGAATTGTTTTTGTGTAGCCTTCACAAACAAATTTATATGAACCAGAAACTGTTGCAGTAACATTTCCACTATTTGTTGCACTTGCAGCAGCAGTAACAGTAAAAGTATTCACAGAAGCAGAAGATGCCACGATAAATGTTCCATCTGTTGCAGATCCACTTGTAAAATCAAGGGTCACAGTTTTACCAATAGCAATTCCATGTTTTGTAATCGTTACTGTAATTGTTGTTCCAGATTGACTATAAGTACCTGTTTTTGATACACCCTCACCGTGAGGTGTAAAATCAAAACTTGCTTGATCATTCTCTCTACTTTCCAAAAATGCTTCAATAACATCTGCATCTTCTTCTGATTCGTTAAATTCAACATCAAACGTTTTCGGACTCTGATGTGCAGCTAATCCAAACAAAACTCTATGTTCATATCCATCTCCAAAACGAATATTTCTTACAAAAGGATTTGATCTTTTTCTAAAACTTGAATATGTTGGTGTAAATGATGGGAATGTAGCCATTATGCAAGTAAACCTCCGGGTCTTTTTTCTTGAATTAATTGTGCTTGTATAGCAGTAGAAAGAACTAGACCAAGCTCTCTACTTTGTCTTTCATCACCTTCTACATTTGAACCTGACGCATCTACATTAACAACTATATTATTAGTAACTCCACTACCTAAAGAATGATTTGGAATTATTGTACCAGCAGTTGATGGTACAAATAATTCTGGTCCTTTCTCACCTACTATTGATGCCCTGCCAACTGGTGGTCTACCACCTTTAGCAAATCCGGGCAAAGATGCAAACGGACCACCAAAAATTGCACCCAAAGCTGTATTAATACCAAGCCTTAACAATTGTGATGCAATATCATTTAAAATTCCTTTGGCTGCTTCACCAAGGGATTTTGCATGTAAAATTGCACCAACTAATGCATCTGAAACACCTGTAGCAATACTATCTCCAATTTGTTCAAATGCAGTTTTTACTCCTTGTGTGCTGTCAACTATCGCATCTGTTTTATTTTTTGTTTCTCCTAAAATATTATTTATTTCTTTATTTTTTTGTGCTGTAGCTACTAATGCATTTGTCTTTTCTTCATTTGCTTCAAATTCTTTGTTTCGTAAAACTTCTCGTTCAATATTTTGTTTTTTCAATATTTCAAGTTGTTCTTTAAAAAATTTATTTTCTTCTTTACTTGCAAAAATACTAGCTCCTCTAAACTTTTCATTCCCAAATTTTTGTTGTGTTAGTTTAATTGCATCTTCTCTCGCTTTATTTTCAGCACCTAAAACTCCACCAAGTCCTATTTTTCCTATATTCTGAAATCTTTTAAATACATTATCTATAGCTTGTACTGCTTTTGTTGTTGTATCTAAAACAAATTTTATTGTTGGTCCTAAAATTTCACCAACAGTTCTTGCAAGAGTTTGAACTGAATCTATCAAAGTAGATAATTTACCATTTAATGTTGTTGCCTGTTTTGTTGCACCACCAAAAAATGCACCACCCTCGCTTGTAAGATTTATTAATGCTTGATTTACAAGATCAGCACCAATTTTACCTTTTCGCATTGCCGATTCAAACTCTTCACCTTGTAAACCTGTAATTTTTTTAAGTTCAGTTGTTATATCTACTCCTCTTTCTAATAACTGTAGTTCTTCCTCTCTTTGTAATTTACCCTTTGCTCTTATTTGTCCAAATGCAAGTGCAATACCTTGTAAATCTGCACCTGTTGCACCAGCTACATTAGCTAGTCTTTTTGTTGTATCAACTAATTCGTCTGTTTCAAAACCAAATGCTTTTAGTCTTTTTGTTTGTTCTATTAATTCACTACTTGTAAATGGTGTAACAGCACCGAAGGCTTGTATCTCTTTTATAATTTCATTTGTTTTTGAAAGACTACCTGTTAAAACTTCTAAACTTTTTCTTTGCGTTTCAAGTTCTGCAGTTTGTACAAATATAAATCTTGTAGCTGCTATTGCTGCTAATGCTTTTAATAAAGGTGCAATAGACCTTGTGAATGTACGAACTCCACCAGCAGCAGATTGTGCAGCCCTACCATTATTTCTGAAAGATCGACTTGATTTATCTAATCTATTTTTTAATTTATTTGTATTATTAGCAAGTGTTTTTGTTATTCTGTCTGTTTGCTGCAAAGGTCTGATAGCACTTTGCGCATCAACTATTAATCTAACTGTCGATTGTGCCACAAACTAAGATAACTTTCTTATATGTTACCTCATTTTAGCTTTTTGACGATTTAATTCTTGTTTTTCTCTTTCATTTTTAACTTCATAATATGCTGCCCAAAATATTAACTCTTCATCAGTTATAGATTTTCGTAATTCTTGTAATGTTTTCCCTAATTCAGTTGCGAGAAATAACTCAAAATTTAACCAGTTATCTCTCTTTATTCGTTTTTTGCTTGATTAACATTTAGCTGAATATCCATCATAAATAATTCCATATCATTTAAAACAGTTTCAGGTAAAAATCTTTTTAAGTTTTCTGCATCAGCAGAAGCAAATGCTTTTGTACCATCTTCATTCTCTGCAAGTTGGCAGAGAAGTCTTGTTGATACAGCTAACCCTTCATCAGTACCAGCATATGCTTGTGCTTGTAGTCTGTCGAATCTAGTAAGTGGTCTAAAATATATATCTTTTAGAGGAGAGCCATCAGGCTTTTTTAATTCAAACTTTCTTCTGTTGTTCATTACATCAGCAAAAGCCTCTGTAATTAAATCTACGTTTCTTTTTGCAGGCATAGAGTAATAATTGTATTACCCTAATATACTATATGGCTGATGTAATGGCACCATTAGTGATAAACGTAATACTTACTTCTTGTATCTCACCAAGAGTTGCTCCATATTCTGCATTTGTAATAATTCCAGCAAAGCCAATCTTCTTAGCTGACTGTGCAGAGTCAGGGAAAAGTTCAAATAATGCATCACCAGCATCACCAGTAACAAGAACATCATCAATAAATGCTTGATAGTCCGAGTTGCCAGATGGATTATAAAGTAAAGTTGCGGAACCTTCACCAGAAATAAGACCTCCAACAAATGATTTTGAGGTGTCTCCCATCTTTGTAGTTTCCATTGTGTCTTTAGTGACAGACAATGACCATGCTCTTAAATCTGAAATGTCGGCTTCCGTACCACCAGCATTTTCAAACATGATTTTTCCTACATCACCTTTAACAGCCATAACAAAAAAAAGTATTTATTTTATATTAACCTTTTTCTGACTTTTTCACATCTTTTTTTGATTTTTGTTGACTCTCCATATATCTTTTGCACCTATTATCCCAATAGTTTGCTTCTCTTCTACCTTTTACTGCTTCAATAGCATCAAGCATTTCTTCTGTAATTACAAGTTTTGGCATAATTAAAGTTCCTCGTATATTTCAAATGTTATCCTAATTTGTGTTTGAAATTTCCCTTCTGGACTAGAAGTTAATACTTCTGGTCCAACTGGTGAATCAAAAATAACATCTGAAACTGTAATTTTATTGTAAAGGTCACGCAAGCGTTTGCCAATTACATAATTTGCACCAGAACCAATCCCTTCTTCAGTAAATATATTTAAAGTAACCAGACCAACCACAACATTTACACCATCAGCTAAATATCTTCCTCCACCAAAACTTGTTTCACATTGAACGAATGTATCTTCAGTTGTTGAATCAAATGACATATTGCTAAATACAACAGGAATAACAGGGCTTGATGCTAATTCAGTTGCAAGTCTGCCTTCAATTGTTGATCGTACTGTATTTAAGTCTATAGCAGCCATTACATTCTCCTAAATTCATCTTCAATAAAACCTTCTAACTGTTTTCCAATTAGTTCTGGGAATCCTTTAATTGTATTGTTTTTTGGTGTAGTTCTAAACTGCCCTCCCCAACTTGGTGGAAGGCTAGTTCCGTAACAAACTGGTTCGGCATATTCAATATTCGAAAATACTTCTCCAACAAATGGTTCAATATCAGTATCCCAAGACCTTCTGAGTGTACCTGATTTAACAGGTGTAGCTCTGACAACTTTTTCTTTCCAAACAAAAGTAGTTTTGCGTACTGTATCTTTTACTTGTTTTTCAAAGTGTTCACCAATACCAGAAAGTCGTATTTCTCTAGCCATAATTACCTTAAAATAAGTTCAAATGTAATTGGTGTATTATTCTGTTCATTTGTACTGACAGATATAATTTTAAATTCAACACTACTGATAACTACTCTATCTTTTGTTGTTGGAACATAGTCTAAATCATTTGCAGATATTGTTAAAATTTTATCTTGTTGCTCTATCAAATCATTTACCTGTGACCTTGTTACATTATCTAAAACACCCTTAATTGTTGTATCGGCAGTTGTTTCAGATATCACACCTGTAGTTGTATTGTACGAACCAGCAGTAACTTTTCTAATAGTTACATTGCCACCCAACTTACTGAGTGTTTTTGATGCTGCTTTTTTTAAAGCATTTGCAAGGCTCATATTAAATATGCAACAACAGTTCCACTTGCAAGTGTGATGCTGGTGATAACTCCTTCAATCTTACAATTAGATTTCAGATCAATACTTGTAAGATCACCAGTAATATTCTCCGCTACTAAAGTTGCAATTTCAGAATCTTTGATTGCTTGAACACAACCAAATCTGCCTGTATGTGCATCAGTATCATTAATGATTTTAGCTGCTGGATAATAAGTCATTGTTAACTCCTTTTAATTGCGACGTTAGCAGGTCCACTATGACGTAAACCAGTAAAGTACCGTTCAAATAGTGGTGGTACTCTATCAGCACCAACAGCACCATAAAAATTTGGTGTTGCTTCTAGGTTACCAATTTTTACGTTTTTGTAATCCTCTAAGCCACTTAATCCTAACCCATTCCTATTATTATTTAAATAAACTGCAAGAATAACTTGTGCTTTTTTAACCTGTTCTGGAATCTCTGTATCAGTAAAATAATCAGTTGTTATGCGAAATGGAAAGCCTGTTGCATAAGTATTTATATAAGTATCTGGTTTCCTGACACCTGTACGAGGCCATTGTAATGCTTGTGTATCTGTTACTCTTGCACCTAAAAATCTTTCTCGATCAATCCTGACCGCAGCAGTATATAAAGCTCTGTTTTTATTATCAGTATTGGAACTATCCCATACTGAAACATCATCATCAAGAATTAATCCCTCTACAATTGCGTTTGCATCAGACAGTGTTATGTAACTGTTTGCTGATGCTCCCCCCACTGTTGCGTCTATCGTTATTGCCATTTGTTTTTAATTTAGGCTTACGTTTTGTTTTTTTAGGAGGTGCAGGGGCTACTGTTTTAGTAGCCTCCTGTTCTCTCATTCGTCTAAAAGCGAATATGCCCATTAACTAGATGCACCTTTCAATGCAACAAAGTTAAGAACAATTGCTTCACTTAATGAACCACCAGAAACATTTGTTACTGTTATTCCAAAAGAACCTGCAGCAATTGCTGAAACTCCTACTAAGTAAGAACCAGCAGTACCAGCAGAACCATGGTTAACTACTACAACGTCAGTTGCAGCAATTTCACTATTGGTAACTGTAAATGATACCTCTGCTGCAGCAGCTAAAGCTGCATTGTTCATTGTGATCTGACCTGACTCTGTATTAAGAGTTACACCTGTAGATTTGTTTGTTGCTTGTGTTACTGTACCGCCTTTTGTTGGTCCAGTTAACTTTCCAGCAGTAACCTCAAATAAACTTGGCATAATTAATTACCTCTAGTCTTGAGTAGATACGTTAGTAGCTCTAACGATACCAATGTTCTTTGTCTCGTAGACTTTCGACCAGTTAGCTACGGTTGCAAGTTGTGTTCTGTTTGGGTTTGTTGTAGTAACAGCCCACTTAGAACCAACAGGGTGATATGTGTAATGCAAGTCAATTGCCATTGCATCTGATTTAGCCAGAATGTCTCTGTCTGTTTCAGTTGTTAGACCAGCTTGCTCTCCACTTGCTACAGCACCAGCAGTAAAGAAATATGTACTGTATTCAGTTGATGAACCACTACCAGTAGTTGAAACATCATCAGAAACAATAACTCTTAAACCGCAGTATGTTGGAACTGTATCATTGCCACCAGCATATGCAGGAGCAATTGTTCCACCAGAAGCAGTTGCAGAACCACCATTGCCATCTGAAGCAAGAACATAGTCAACCATCTTTCTTTCAACAAGATCGTAGTAAACTTTGCTGTGCATACAGACTGCTGTTAGCTTGTCACCTTGATCTCCAAGTATTGATCTAGCTTTAGCAACGTGTTTTGGAGATAAACCAGTTGGTGTATCACCTGATTCAGAATCAATTGTTAATCCAAAGAAAGCAGAGTTGCTATCGTTAGCATTTATTGAGCCGAATACTCCATCAAGACAAGCAAGTAAATCTTTTTGTCTTTGGTTTGCAATGTAAGCACCGATCTTCTGACCGATTGCTGCCATTGGATCTGAGCCTGCTGCTAATGCAGCTAAGTCTCTAGATTCAAATGCACGACCTCTGTGTAAAATAACACCAACTTGTTTGTCAGTAGAAATTTTGCCCGGTGTTAATGAAGATGAATCTGATAAAACCTCAAAGTCTCCACTTAAGTTTGCAGAGAAAAAAGGTACATTTACGAAATCACCACCCTCAGTAGCATTTAGCTCAGCCATAGGTGCAACCACACCGCTTGCAAGAAATGAATCTCTAGCAGTAGTTTGCTCAATGACATAAGGCGTAAATACCTCTGGAACGATAATATCACTCCTGAGAACTGCCATTTGTTCAAGAATAAAAAATTAACGGTTGTGGGCGTAACCCTATTTGACTTAGCGTAGCCTTGCCTAATATTTATATATTAACGTGTTTTAGCAATATCTCTCAACTTTTGCCAAGTTTCTTTTCCATATGTTTTAAAAATACGACCCTGTTCGGTAATATCTTCACTATTTTTCAGAAATGGTTTTAACATATCTTCTGAAAAATTATCAGATGATGGCCTAGAAATTGGTGCACCACCACCAGATGGTGGTTTGTTTTTTAATAAATATGGCTTTTCTTTTTCAAGTTTATTTTTGACATATTCTTGTACAGGCAATTGTTCATAACCATCAACAACAACAGGGACACCTTCTTTAATTTGTATTTGATCTTTTGGTACTAAATTATTTAAAACCAACTCAGGGTCATGTGTTACTTCAGATAAGGCTTGCATTGCTGGTGCAATAAGTTCAAGTTCTCTGTTTCTTGCTTCAAGTTTTTGTATTCGTTCCTTGTCCTCTGCAGATTTGTCTCGGTACTGCTGTTCAAGTTTTTGTGTCGCTTCCGTGTATTTACCTTCACTTTCCAACTGTTCACGTTCATGCTTTTGTTTAAATGCAAGTAAAGCCTCATAATCTTCTGGAACAGCTTTATCTGAGACAGGTTTTTGATTTTTTAATTTACCAATTAGTTCATAGTTTTTTGCTTCAAGTTTTTTTACAGAATCTTTTAATTGCTCAAGTTCTGCATTGTTTTCTGGTGGCGTAACCACTTCTTTGTTTTCTTCAGACATAAATTAGTCGTAAACTAAATGTATTATATTATTTATATCACCATTTGACCTTTGCTGCC
>VTLG01013255.1_pt1 | contig 19834 bp, 37 predicted proteins | sample 4694571 | NCBI WGS metagenome assembly VTLG01 (sample SAMN12604809, study PRJNA352737) | marine metagenome | biome: ENVO:00000447; feature: ENVO:00000209|ENVO:00000569|ENVO:01000036; material: ENVO:00002151; isolation source: viral sequences binned using virsorter ... | reverse complement strand
TTTGTTTCCCTTTGAAATATTTTCTCTTGCTTCCAAAGGTTGTAAGTTTTCCAAAGCCCAACATTCTCTAAACTTTGGATCATCCATACTTGTGACACCTTCAAGCATTACAGATTGTGGTTTGATATGATCTATTTGCCATCGTTTCTCTGTTGGGTGCAAAACTCCGTGATTATCCCAAGTCATCCAATCTTCAAACTGACTTTCTAAATGCTCTTTAAGTTCTGGAGTAGTCCAATCAACATAAGGTAAGAATGATTCACCACCTTTACCACCTTTTAATGCGGTGTAGATTAATACCTTCACATTATGTCTCAACTTATAATAAGGGTCTGTGTGGTATCTTTCTTTTTGGTGTTCGTTTATCTTCTCTTTATTTTCTTGTTTATCCTTTTTATTGTATTTTTTCATATATTCTTTGTTTTCTTGTTTCCATTTTTTGGTGTGTTCGTTTATCTTCTCTCTATTTTCTTGTTTATACTTTTTGTTCCGTAGGAGTGTCTTCTCTTTATTTTCTTCGTAGTACTTTTTACGACTTTCTCTTACCTTATCTTTATTATCTTCGTAATACTTTTTATCAGCTTCGTTTAACTTCTCTTTGTTTTTTTGGCGATACTTTCTATTAATTTCTATTATCTTCTCTTTATTTTCTTGTTTCCATTTTTTTTGGTATTCTTTTCGCCTTCTTGGATCTTTATATGGCATTCTCTTTACCCTCCTTATCAAACATCTTCACATCATCTGAATCACATTCAATCCACATCCTTGCTCCACAAGACAAAGGTTTATCAGGTGAGTAGATAACTTCACTAGGTCCGTTTATCTTTACAGAGTATGCATAGGTATTGCTCTTGCTTGTCTTACAAGTGATGACTGGATCTCTTGTACCGTTTTTCTTATTGGCTCTTATCTTATGCATATTAACGTGTATTCTCATTTTCATTTATTTTTATTGTCCAAATAAAAAAGGGGAAGAGCGTTAGCCCTCCCCCTTGTTAAGAGATGTTAATCTTAACCAGCAGCCATCTTGGTATCTTCGTCCAGTTGTTCCAGCTGTTCAACATCTGTCGCTGCTGCGATTTTATTCATCTCGGTATTCTGTGCTTCCTGTTGAGCTGCGTCCTTTAGAAAGTCAAGCTTTGTTACAAGCCTCTCCATTGGGAACCTGTTAGATAGAGATTCAACCTGTGGTACAGCACCAGCAATACGGATAGTAGATGGCATATTATTCCACACACCCTTTGTGGAATCCTCCGTGCCACCAAAAATTTTGCACATCTTCTTCATAAGATCATCGTACTTCTTCCACCACAGCCATGTGGATTCATACCAATCTGTATCAGGTTTGTGCGGATCAGGTGCCCCTCCATACAAAATAATTTCAACACGAAGACCAGGGTTTGTCGAAACATGACCTAATGCTTCCTGAAACGCTTTGCTCTGATTGGTGTTGGACTTCCCTGAAAAAGGCATATAAAGGACAGTGCTATTACTAGCATATGTTTCAAAATCATTGTTGATATCCTCAAGATATGCCTTTATACCATTTCCGTTTGGAAAATTCCGCAAGGTTCTCTCACCTGCACTTTTTTCGATGCATTGATTTATAACCCATCGTAAATCAGGTTCGGTAATGGTATTCAAAGAAAGCTTGTCCTTTACAACATAGGATAAGGCACTAGCTATCTTAGCGCGCCGTTCAGTTCCACCTTTTTGTTTGATCTTAATGTTTTTGAAGGGAAGAGGTAAAGTCACCATAGGACTATCCAGACCAATCAACTCCTGCAAAACATACAAATAATCTTCCTTCGTACTTTTGCCAGATTCAGAAGCTGAACTATTACTGTTGGTACCAAAAACCAACCTTCGGTCAGCTCTGGGAATGATAAAAATATCCACAATAATATTTTTCACCTTAAGATCTCTAAGAATACTCACACGGGTGCGACCATCTAAAAGAATATACTCATAAGTGCCATCGGAGTTAATTTCCTTATGTACAGCAATAGGAATAGTTGATAAATCAAAACCCTTCTCTTCGATAGATTCACGAATAGCTTTGGCTTTCTTGTTCTGACCCTTTCTTGCTGACTGTGTGATGTAGTGCCCTCCAGCCACCATATCAACACCTTCTGATACAAGATCGGTGATGTCTATTATCTCACATGCCACATAACTTTCATCAGCTTCTAACTCCAAATAACGCCAAGCTTCCACTGAAAATATCTCAACATTATTACCACGATTACTATGTAGCCGACTGTCTTTAACTACAAATTTATTGTGATATTCAAGATTGTCTTTATAAAATTCTTGCTGTGATTTGATAGGAACAAACTTCGATACTGCGGGATTATGAGTTGTAATAGTCATAACGTTACTCCTTTTCTTAATATTTTTTGCCATACGATCCTTGGATGTACGACAACGGTTTATATTAGAAGACATTAGATCAGTTGATTAATGTCTTTTACTACTATACTATAATACATTTTCTACTACTTTTAAACCCTCCTCCTTTCTTTGTTTATTTTTTGTTTCCCAAATCTCATATATAAAATATAAGTAATTATCATCATCTTGTCAAGCATTATTTTTACTTTTTTTTAACTTTTTTATAAGATCCATAGCACTCTGCACAATAAACTGGATCAGGGTGCTCATACCAATCCACATGAAAACCATCAACCCAATGAACGGTTTGGTATACTTCCCTCTTACACTTACTGCAATATTTTGGTGGGTTTTCTTTTATCTGTACTGAGTGAGTCATTTATTTTTCTGAACCATAGTGCGTTTTTTTTCAAAGTGTGACAGAATAATCATTATTGTACTACCGGCTATAATGCCGATGATAATGGACGATGGTTGGAGCCACATAAAAGCATCTACTACAGCAGTAACGATAGTTTCTAACATATTTCTCAAAGCCTCCGTTTCTTTTTATATCCCTACACAAAAGCAGGGTGGGTTTGAGGGGGTGGCATTATTTCTACTTCATCAATCTCTACCTTAACGCCTATTTCTGGACCTGACTTCCCACCGTCTTTTGTTTCATAACCCTCTTGACTCACATACTGAAGCTCATAATGCTGTCGTTGTAATAGACGGACAAAATCTTCAATGGTAGGTTCACCTTCTTTATTCGTCCAAGGCATAACCACTTTGACGTTATCACCTAACTTTAAAGCATAGTAAGTATTCATATTATGTAAGTCCCATCATATCTTTTAAAGCTGCTGCTGCCGCTTTAGGTTTAATCGGTTTAAAGGGAGTTTCATGGGGGCGACAATTTCCCCCTGCTATTTTACTGGTCCTCATCATACCAACTTTTTCAACCAAAGGTTCGGCATCAATACTAAAGGGAGGTGGGTAAAGATAGGATAAGTAAGCAGATATCTGTTTTATAGTAGGATATTCATCGCCTCTCCAAGGTATAATGAGCTTTACTTCATCCTCTATTACCACAGCATAGTAGTTAATCATTTATTCATAACCTTTCTACAGGATAAGGTTTCAATAAACGAGTAGTGTTTTCATTGTAGGTAAGCACTACCGTTCCATCACCATCTGTGCACTGATAAATGTCTTCACTTTTGTCTACATACATCACACCCCTATAGTTAAACTCAACCACGGCATTTTTATGCTGCCTGAAATCATTCATAACTTTTCTTATTTGTTTTACACACTCTACTTTCTTATCCTCCCATTCATCTAACTTATATTTGTGGGGCAACCACTGAGTAGTTATAGTAGTCTTTTCAACTGCGGGGAGGTTATTCTTTGGGGAGTTGGGTGAATCGCAGCTTATTAAAGCCATGGCTAAAAAACCTATTAGTATTTTCATTTTTTTACTTCCTCTCTGCTTATAACAAACTTGCTTGTTCCATCTTTTATAAAAATATAATGAGAAGTTACTTTATCAATATTGTAAGGTGGTTGGATAAAAATACCATTAGAAGCTAGTGACGTTTGAGCTAACTTAGTAATACACTTAACACAGTATTTATCTTTATTCTTTTTGATTACTCTTCTCTATGTCTTTCCTTTCGGTCGCGAACACTTTTTAATGTCTTATAAATATAGTTGAGCTTACTCTGATTTTTATATATATCATCCAAGGTTTCTTGCATATCTTTAATGCGATTTAATAACCAAAGCATTATTCCCCATGTTATTATAATGGTTATGAAAAAACCACCACCTAGGTACTTAAGAATTAATTCCATTACCAATCTTCCTGTATGGTTACCTTCATCCCATCCATTTCTTTGGTCATTATTATTTGACAGGATAATCTGCTGTTTTGCTCTACATTAGTTGCGGTGTATAACATCAACTCTTCATTGTCTTGACGATGGGGAAGTTTTTCTGCGAAACTGTCTTCTATGTGTACATGACAAGTGCGACAACTACAGTTAAAGAAGCATATAGCAAAGGGTTGGATATCTACACCAAGGTGGGAATAAAAAATAGTAGATGCTAAAGTGTCGCCTTCATTAAACTCTATTTGATGTTCTTTACCCTTCTTATCTGTAACCATTATGTTCATAAGTTCACCCCATCACTATCCATAAGTTTTTCACGCAAATACTTAAGATGACGAGATACATGTTCTATATCTTTCTCTGTTATTTTTACATCCTTCCCTTTAGGTGGGTTAAGTAAAGTGTCAATATGCATTTCCACATGTTTTAAACCGATAGATAATGTTTTTACATCTCTATCTAGTATCTGGTTTTTGCTCAAGGACATAATGTGTTTCCTTTTGGATGTTTTTATATTTAACTTTACGTCTTTTTATTCTTATATATTCTACACCTTTGTGACACTCTATTCTTTCCCCACCCTCTTTCTTCACTTACAGACTCATATTTTTACCTTGGATATATGTCTTTGCGAAATTAGCTATATTATTATCGTTAAAGTCTTCATAATAATCAGAACAGGCTTTCGCTAATGCCATCTCCATAAGTTTATCATGTTGTCTTTTAAATTTTCTGCGACTAGTATAACGAATATGACTCATGTAAGTATTGAACTCTAGATTAAACTCTTCTTTTTTGAGGTCCATTAAGTAAGCATAATGATCTATAACCGCTGCAAAAAAACTAAACTTGCTTTCATGTATCAGCTTTGTCCTCTTTTCAATCATATCTCTAGTTGCTCTAGTTTTCCGAGGATCTCTATTGTTATAAAAATTCTCACTCATCTTTTCTCTTTTTCTGTTTTTGTTTATTTTTCCACCATTCTACGTTTTCATAAAAAGATGTTATGTAGTGATTATAGTTTTCATGCTCTTGTTCTTTTTCGTCGTTATAACATCGCCATTTTATTAACTTACTTCCACACTCTAAACATCGCCAGTCTATTATTTGCTTAAGAGCATACTTTCTACAGAAAGGGCATTCGTAATATCCTTTTTGTACCACCGACACACCTTCAAAAGGAACCTTATTAACATTCAGCACCTCAAAATAACCTATCTTTCTTATAGGTTCAGACATCTCAGTAGATGAAGATCCTATCTTCTCTGCTCTATCAAAGTTAATGGGCATCTATAGTTCCTCCACTACATCAATACTGCGCAATCTTATAGAAACAATTTTATCGTCTGTTTTTTTCAGATGGTACCAACCAGACCATTCAGGATTTGCGCCTTGTGTTGTAATGGTTTCCACCATTTCTTCAACAAACTGATCTCGTGGAATAGGAGATACAATTTCTATCGCACTGCCCATTGCCTGTATTCTTAATAAATATCCTTTAGACTCTGATTTCTTTTTAGCAGTAACAACAGGCTCTCCCAAAGGACTTTCGGGGCGCTGAGAAGAATCTCCATACATATTTTCCGACATTACACAATGTCCTGATCCAAAAGTTTTGCTCTCGTAATATCAGTACTACCCATCAACCACTGGATTAAATCAAAATTATTTTTAATAAGGCGAACGGTTTGCAATCTTTCAATCAAAGTATTGATTTTTGATTGAGCCTTATCCGACTGTAAAAAAACATCATCAGCATTCAAAACATCTAACCTATTTTCCAACTCGCGTTCTAGTGCAAGTACGTCTACTAATTTTTTCATTTAGTTTTCCTTTCTTGTTCCTTTTGGCAACCTTCGCATAAAAATTTATTGGTCTTTTCATCTAATTCAGTCTCTTCTTTGGTGGTTCGCCCACACATTTCACAATAAAACTCTTGTTGTGTATAAATTTCACTTTTTTTTGGTTTGGCTGCTGAAAAACCACCTATTTTTCTTCCTAAATTCATTATATCTCATCATCCCCTATATGGAAACACCTATCAAGGTTAAGTAAAGAAATAGAGATAAAAAACATATGAAAAACCCTGTTTTTTTTCTACACTAATAACTCTTTAATCAAACTGTCATTTTTTAGCTTACCCAACGCTCTTTTTTCCGCTTTTTGTATTCCCATCGTGGTATATCCAGTAAGCGCTCCGATTTCTCGTAGAGTTTTTGGTTCATCTCCGTCTAAACCAAACCGATAAGAAAGAGTAAGTTTTTCAATAGGACTTAAATCAGCATTGTCCAAAGCAAAATTTAAATGCTCTTGCAATTCTTTATTTTCTTTGATATGTAAATCAGCAGAACTCAACGAAGATTGAAGCTCAATGTGATCGCTCCCGTTGTCATTAGAGTCAGGGTCATTTTTTCGTTGGTCTAAACTAATCTCAAAAGTAGGAATCATTTTTTGATGTTCTTTGGTGTTACGATGCACTCGTGTAATAGCATGACCATGACCTGTTAGACTCGCAAAAATCTTATCATCATTAACATCTTTTATATAGGCATTAATGCGATTCCACGGAATATGTACATTTCTATTTTCATAAAGAGAACTAAGCACCTCCGCTTTTACCCAATGTCTAACATAGGTGGAAACTTTAGTACCCTTTGTGGGGTCATATTTATCTACCCCTTTGATTAACCCATACAACCCAGCACTTTTCAACTCACTATACGACATCAAATGTTTATAGTTTTTAATAAAATGTTCCACTACCCACATATTTTTTTTAATTAGGTTTTCTCGTCCCTCTTCAGTCAACTTTTTCATGTAACTCCTTTTAGATTTGCGGGGTGGTGGCCGCAGTGCGACTCGAACGCACATTTTCAGCTCCAATTACGCTTAATTGTTTAGAAGACAACCACGGCTATGCGGCCTTTTCTCCCCGGAAGAATATTCCATTATGTATTTCCCATTCACACCCTAATAATAAAAAACACAAGTAAAATAAACTCATGATTTTAAAATGGATAGAATTTTTTGTTGATAACCCATCATTCCTTTATAGTTCAACTGACTTTCATCCATCCCTTCTACAGCATTAGCAACCGAAAGTCTTTGTTGAGGTTCTAAAGTTTTTACATCACCCACATAGGTACGAATTAAAAACACTACACCTTTCACCGCCGGAAGTCCATGTAATACCTGTCTCTCAATTCTTAAAAACAAATCATCACCACCAAAATCTTTCCCTTTATTTTTACTAGGGTGTTGGTTGAGAACAGATGTATCAGTTAATGCCCAATTATACCTAATGTATGGTCCTTTATTTAAACAAGCATTCCATATATGTTCATAACTTGTTTTATCCATACCCGGCACATCTTCATGTATCTCCCTCATCCCCATCCCCATCTTTTCCGCTGGACTCCACCAAGATGGTAAACAAACATGAGCAGAAACCAATTCATCAAAACGCATCACACAAACATCTTCTTGCACCTGTGAGCAAATAACATCAAACAAATTCTTATATTCAGGTGTGGGTGACGCACAGCCTGTACACTGTTCGCTACACATACAGATAGGACTTTTAACAGTTTGTATAACATTTAACCTTTCATCAACCCAAGTAGACTCTCCTGTAAACTCATTGTGAAAAACATAAAACTCATCATCAGTATTAAATTCTATTTCCTTATATTTTTCCGCAAGAGTATGAGCCATCCAAAAAGAAACTGTTTTCATCAAAAAACTATGGGTTGCTTCAATCTGTTGAGGGTTATGCATACCCTTTATAGAAGGTTGTTCAATATAGTATTTATCTATATCCTCAAGCCGTGCATCCATTATTTCGTTTCTATAATCAGGATACAGCCCATCTATTATAAAATGTGGCTCTTCACCTAATTTTTTAATCCCTGGATTAGTATTATACTCTGTTGGTACATAGGGAAGATTGTTCATTATTTTATTTTTTTCTCCACCAGACACAAAGTATCTTTAGAGTCACCACCATGACAAATCAAAGCAACACCTACTTTATCAAAACCTCTTCCAGCTCCCATTCCTACTGTATCATATCCAAAATGTAAAACTTTTGCCCCTTTGGATAGTATACTAATCAACTCATTTTTAAGACGGGGGAGTTGGCCAATCATATTGCCATTATACATTTCTTTTGATTTACGCCATGTATAAGGAGGGTCCATAATAACAGTATCAAACTTCATTTTCTCTTGTGTAGCATACTCCACAAATTCTCTACAATCCATATGATAATCAGCGGGCATCTTTTGATCTGCATCAACTCTAACCTCGTTAACAGATAGTTTGGTAGGTCCAGCAAAAAGATTTAAGACAGTACCTTCGCAATGGTACTCTACCCATTTACGAACTTGAGGCATTTCAAAAGTATATTTTTTAGGGGGTTGTTGAAAGTATTTAAACTCCATAAAAACTCCTAAACATTTTTGGTCCTTTCTTAATAGCGGCTACCTCTGCGTCAAATTCAATATCACTATTACACTTCTGCTCTTTTAAGTAATGATACTCAGGCCAGTTATCCATTTTATATTGTATTGTTGATTCGCTTTGTTGAGCGTGTTGAAGTTCATGAGAAAGAAGATGAAAAAGATAAGCGTAGGGATATTCTTTTTTCAAATCACTGTAATGCTTACTAATTCCCCAATTCTCCGTTTCCACCTTACTTACTCTTTTGTCATGAAAAGCATTATAAAGAAAACCATAAGACAAAGTTACCTTATGAAAATCGCCTTTGTGCTTCTCTACTTCTTCAACAAAATCTTCAGTCCAAAACCTAGAGTACCTTTTAAAGTTATATAAATAAACTGAACTATACATCCCAAATGCTCTTATCAGCTTTTGATCTATGTTAATGTAAACAGGTTTTTTTATTTTAGAGAATTTAGACTTAATCAACCTCTTAAGAAATGGCTCATCTATTTTATCAAAATCTAAATAATCAGAAATATTTGTTGTTATTTTCATCTACTTAAAGCTATAAAAACGTGGGGGATTAAGTAGCATAAAAAATAACTCGCAACAAAACAAATCAATACTATCATCCACTTTCTATAAAAGTCTTCAGGATCATTCATCGTATGGTAATATTGGTTTTACCTCTAAATGGATATAGAGGACAGTTGATTGAAGTACAGTGCTTGGGATGGTCCCACCCCATGCACTCTGTACAGAATGTTTTTATTGCCAACGATCTTGTTAACTCAATTTCTTTCAAACCACCGGATTTTGTACCTACTTCATGTTTAACTCCCATTTATAACCTTTCGTTTAAGAGTAGATTTTAATGTACCTATAATATAAACAATTATCCGAAGAAAGTCAAGGGTTATTTTCACTTTTTTTAATCTTTTTTTAGGGTAATAAGTGGTTGTTTTTATTGAGTTTATAAGCTACTCCTTGGGTAGAAGGAAAATATTTCCATTGGCGTAACGGTAAGGTTTGTCAAACTCTTGCTCCCACACCTTCATATCAGTGCCGGTGTATTCCCATAATTTTTCTTCCTTCTTAATATAACCAAACCAATCGTATTTGTCAAGGCTATTTTTCACATGGGCATCCAACTCATTGTGATAACGAGTACCCCATGTAATCAGAAAACTGTTTGCTTCATTGGTAATCTTATCCAAAATGCGAATAGCTTTCTCTGGATCAATATCAGGGTTGTCATAATCACTCTTACCAATATGCTCCACAGTAGACAAACAAAGCACATCTTTGCCACTGAAGTCACATTCTTCTGCGTCGACATTTTGTACGACACCCGCTGGTGAGTCTTCAGAAAACAAATCAATAATGGGGTGTTCACAATAACCGTAATGGGGCATTACACAACCTACTTCAGTAAGATTGTCATTCCCTACTTTTTGCATGTATCGTATACCTAAAGCTAACTCAATACATCTCTCATTAATCATGGTAGTATTTACGGGGTCATCAATATATTCATCAACTGTTAGTTTCTTCTCTATCATTTACACTTATCCTTATTTTAAGGTTTTCACCACTTATTCTTACAACCGGGATTTTTTCCTCATTATTATAAGTGGTAGCGACATGAGCATGATCTGCTCTTCTTAATTTTATATTAATACCATCCACTAAAAATTTAAACTTTCCATACCACCATATATAAGGGGAAGTTAATCCGCCAATAACCTCACTTCTTATACCAGGCAAACGAACTGTTTTATATCCACTTTCAAAAATATCTAAATCCTTATCGTTTATATCAATTGCTCGGCTATTAGATTTATCCCTAGACCAACTGACCCTATATCTCCATAGTACCCACCAATCTAACCAACTTTCTGTAAAAAAATGATTGCGAGGTCTTCTCCACTTCCAAGGTTTTCTCATCACATGTTTATATGAAGGCATTCCACTACCTTTAATCAACCAATCGTTTTTATGTGCAATTAAGATTTCATCACCGTGTGGATGCTGATGAAGAGAGAAGGGATGTTGTCGATGATTTTTAATAACTAACCAATTACTTTCACGATATATTGTCATATCTTTGTAATAAAAAACACCATTCTCAACACCAGGGAAAATCTTTTCATGCCACCCATCCCCAATTACCGCCATCACACCATCAGTATCTGCGATACGGCGTTGCCAAGTTTTTACTTTTCCTATGTTAGTTGACAAATGAGTATAACTATCCTTAAGGGTTAGGTTGTCACTTTCTCCAAACCAATTGTCAAATAATACTCCCGTTCTATCAAAACACTCAATAACATATTGAGAGTAATGACCTCCTTCAGTAAAAGCACCATCTTTGGTTACCCTACTAAAAGCTTCATCCAAAATCATAATATTTTTTTCATTTACTTTCTTTAACAACGCATCTAGAGCACACTGACCAATGTAATGTGAAATACTTTTGTTGGAACATAAAGGCATCGTAGAAAGCATTTTTCCATACTCTTTATAATACTCTTCTAGTTCAACTAAAAATGTTCCATAATCTCCATTCTCACTTAACTGACACGCTATTTCTATGGCAAGTCGATGATGCCATATTGCATTCCAATGAAAACGAACCCCAGGTAAAATTTTACGTGGTAACCACTTACTAAAAGGTGACAAAGAATTTACTTTGATACTCCCTTTTAATAATGATTTATAAGTTTTTGCCACTGTAGCGGTCGTGGGCATATATTTTCTCCAAATAAAAAAAAGAGTGGCGGCTAATGCCACCACTCTTCTATGTTCATAAGGCTTACACCTTACTTGACTTCTGCTTCTAATTTCTCTTAGTTAGAAGCGGGAGCGCCGATCACATTAAGATCGACAACCTGAATCTTACCGTAATACTCTGGACGAACCATCTGTTCAGCGTAACGGGTCATCGCCCCCTTGCGAGGAGTGAAGTCGTTCGGCTCAAAGATCGTCGGAGTGAATACCAGAGGTACATAAGGAGCATATACAAAACCAGCATCCAAGAAGCCCGGACCCTTGTAACCAACCAGAATCTGGTTCACAGGGAAATACGGATCTTTGTAGACCGTGAAGCGATTAGTAAGGGTACCAATCTTTTCTACACCCAGCGAATACTGAACCTCAGTAGGATCAAAAGTTGCATTGGGTTTGAAGTAAGCGATAGCCTCGATAATAGTTGCAACATCAGGAGAAGTAACAAGCCAGTTGGCTCCACTTCTCAGATTCCTCTTGTGAATTTCATTGGAAACTGTAATAACAGTTTCAGCCAAAGTCTGATACCAATCTTGCTGTGTACCTGTAAAACCAACATTGCTGGAGTAACCACCAGGAGAAGCAACAGTATTGATAACATCACCAGAGGCGGTGACATAACGACCAACACTACGGGACCATGCCGCCTTAACAGCCGCACCACTTAAGAGTGCGCTAAGGATTTCACGATCAACTTCCGTAGCGATAATGTCGGAAAGAATAGTAGTAAGTTCAACTTCAGCATCAATAGCATGATAAGCATTGATGTCCTGAGCCAGTTCAGGTGTCCAAGTGGCTTTCAACTTACGAGTGACAGCCTGTACAGGAACACTAGAAACAGCGATGTTGATTTCAGGAATAGCACTGGTGGACTCAAAGTCACCCAGATTATTAGTACCTGTGTTGGTATTAACACTTGTCTGGGCCGGGCCAATAAGAACAGCAGCAGTCATCGAACCATCGTTACCCCAAGCCTTATCTGGACCCCAAGGAGAAGCAACACCACACTTGTTAGAATAGATCTGAATCTTAGCAGCAGTAAGAACTGTCAGCGTCGGATCAGTATGAGCAAACCACTGAGTACCCGAAATAGATTCAAGAGCACGAAGACCACGAAAAGTTTCACCCTTGTTACCTGTCTCAGCTTCACCCGAAGTAGCAAGACGAATCTGATTCAAAGTGCCAAGATCAGTAGCACCGGAACTGGACAGAGTAAAATCATAACCAGAAACAGTAACATTACCCAAAACTTCAGAAGTAGTAGTTACACCGGAGAAAGTAGGAGCGGCGTTCGTAAGGATGAAATTCCTACGCGAATAACCAACACCTGCGAAATTGTACATGCCACCCGAAGCAGATTGAGCGCCAACACCGGTTAACACCTTGTTACGATTAGGACCAGCATCAGTGAGGTCACCATAAACACTACCACCAGCAGTACCACCACTCTTATTGCGGTCATATTTGAAATCAAGGAAAAACAACAGACCAGAAGGTAACGACATCGGCTGCACAGCAACCAACTCAGAAGCCAACAACTGACCAAACACTCTACGTACGAGAGGGAAGGCGATCTTGTTGTAACCTGCGACGTTAGCGGTCTGGGTTTCTTCATTCAACATCTGATTGCGAAGTTCGACAGCCTGATTCTCAAGCAACTGAGCAACAACTTGACCCTTATCGTCATCTAGTTGTTTCAGCAAGCCGGTACGACTCCACTTTTCCATAATAGTTGACAACTTAGCATTCCGATTAACAGGATTATACTCAGCTGTCATTTGTTCTACGATATTTGCCATTATCTAAATCTCCCAATTAGATTTTTTATAGACCAGCCAATTCGGCCATACGATTAAATTGTCCATCATTCTGACTCTTCTGCTCTTCAGAAATAACACTCTGCACATTCGGTCTTGCCACGCGCTGCTTCTTCACACCACGGTTGGAAGCACTATAACCTTCAGCCAATGCACGATGTGTTCTCTTGACTTCACCAACAGTCCGAGCCTTGTCAAAATGTTCAACCACTCTTTCCTTCTCACCCTTGGTCAAACTAACCTTCCGCATCAGATCGGAAGCAGCGGCCAAACGAGCATTGAAAAGATTAACCTCATCAATCCTCTTCTTGAGGAAAGTAAGGGCTTTTTCATATCTACGATTTTCACGACGCAGCTGACGATTTTCCTTCACTGCCGATTCAATCTTCTTGTTCAACATACCACGCTCTTCAACGTCCTGATTTTCATCAATATCGTCATCAACGTCGACGTCAACATCTTCGTCTTCATCCTCAAGAGCAGCTTCATAATCACGATGGCTTCTGGATTCATCACCCTTGTTGCCGCCATAGTCTTCATCTTCATCTTCGATAATTTCAAGAACCTCGTCAATGTCCTCGTCATCATCATCGTCATCATCAGTGTCGATGTCAACATCAACATCAATTTCTTCGTCTTCTTCATCTTCATCTTCTAGAGTAGCTTCATAGTCCCGACGACTTCTGGACTCATCACCTTTGTTGCCACCATACTCACCTTCGACAACTTCTTCTTCTTCCAAACCAGCTTCGACGATAGCAGGACCATCACCTTCGTCGGAAAGGTCATCACCCTCAAGTTCCTCTATACCTTCAGGGTCATAATTAACATTAAGAGCGGCACCCTTGGGGTTGCCAGTCTCTTCAATCTTTTCACCAATAGCCTCTGAAACAGCAGCTTTGAGATTGGTGCTCATTGCATCCACTAAAACACTCTTAGCGTTTTCATAAGCAGCCTCTTTCATTGCTTCAGCTTGCTCAACGGCTTCCTGTACGATGTCTTTAGCCATGTTACAGATCTCCATGTTATTTAAATTAAAAATTATTTTATTAGCAAAAGCCAACTAAAATAAATATGGGTTATAGATTACAAAATACACATATTAGGTTAATTCAGTTCCATCAGAGAGTTTTCGTCTTCTCTTTTTGAGCTTTTTCAGTTCGGAAGGTTTTCTATAAAACTCTCTTTTTCTCATCTCTACAAAAAACCCTTCTCTCTTCAAATTTCTTTTTAATAACCTTAAACACATCTCCAAATCATCTTGACTTTTTAACTCCACACTCACTGCCCTTCTTGTACCATTATTTAACGCCATAAATCCTCATTTCTAATCTTTCTCTATTCTTGAAGGAACCCCATATTTATCATACTGTGCCCAGGCTAAAGCCCAAGGATTCGTCTTCTTTCTCTTACCTGTTTTTTTATCTACATAAGTCTTAGGTATTTTATCCTTCCCTTTCTTTTGTGACATATGTTTTTTAATACCTTTTACCTGATGTTTTCTATCTGGTGGCGAAACTTCATTCTTATCTGCAGATGCTTCTTTAGTTTGGTATTTAGCAGCCTGAGATTTAGCAGCAGTTGCAATCTTTCCTATTCCACCCCCTATACCCTTTCCTTTAAAAAGTGATTTACTCCTGCTTGCGGAAGGTTTTTTCTTACTTTTCTTCCACTGCTTAAACTCTTTCTTTTTCTGTTCTTTTTTCTTCTTCTTACGTTCTTGTTTCTTTTCTCTTTTTTTCTGTTCCCTCTCTCGCTCTTTCCGACGATCATCAGCTTCATCTTCACCTATAGCAACTTCTTTTTTATCTCTATGAACTTCTCCACCTTTCCACAACCTATCTACATAAGCCGTAAAACCTTTTCTTTCTGCCGGTGTATCTAATTCATCAGCACTATGAATTTTATATTTCTTTAACGCCAATTTGTAAGCATGCTGATAACTACCCTTGTCTTTCTTACCAACTTTACCAGTGGAAACATCTTCATTAGGAGTAATCAAACTAGGTTCACCACCCAAACGAGGAGGATCTTCCCATCCCACCTCATCTGTGCTGCCATCACTCTCTTCTTCAGCATCCCAATTTTTGTCTACATAGTTAAAAAACTTTTTGGTGTCTTCAGGAGACAATTCAATCGGTGAAGACACACCAAACTTTTTCATTGCTTGTGCAAAAAACTTTTCATAGTCTGTTTCTTCTGCACCTGCTTCGGTTACATCCCTACCGGTATGATGATTTTCAAATACTATATCATCAGGCTCAACCTTATAAACTCCCTGCTGATCAGGAAATGTGATCATAAGAGGTTTGAAGTTTAACAAAATGGCTTTTCTAGTAGGTCCAGCTAAAGCTAACAACTCTCTAGGAGCATCATTAGTTAAAACAACCATAGTGTTAGTACGAGATATAATTTGATCAGGCGACATAATAGGTGCACCTGGATCTTCTTTGAGTATGTTTTTTAATTCTTCAGTAAAGTTTTTCATCCTGGGAGTAGTTTCTCCATGTGTTCGGTGAAGTCAATGTTTTCTGGCATCGTACTATCACCCTTTGAAACATCTTTTGATTTTTTCATCGGCTGATTTAACATTTGTTCCTGTTTAAGATCCAAATCTTCTTGAGGGTCTTCTGCACTAAGAATCAAATCAGCAAAAGGATCATCTTCACTAAAAGTATTTTCTAATATCTCCTTAGCTTTTGCTCTGGAAGCTTGTCGCTTGGCGATAAAAGTTTTAGCAGTAGAAACGTTTTGAGGTCTTTCTTCTTCAGTATGTACAGTGCCATTTTGAACAGTGTCGTTACCTCTTAAAGTAACCCCCTGCTTTACAACCATCTCATATATCAAATCTTTCATACCCCGTTCCACTTCTTCTCTAACCACTCTGCGAAGTTTAGGGATAAGTTTTTTTGCCACATCCTTAGTGACAGATTCAGAAATAAGTTTTGTTAATTCAGATGTTTTGATTGCCATAGTTTACCTCTTGTCTATCGCTGATCATTCATAAAATAAATAATATCTTCAAGATCTTCTTTCACTTTACCTAATGAAGCTGGGTAACCCCAATCCTTTGGGTCTTTTTTTTGCAGAGCATCTATTGTTTTCAAAGCTTTTGGTAAAGCTTTTATTTGTTTTTCAATATCTTTTCTTCTGAGCTTATAAACATTATCTGCAGATTGGCCCATCTCAGATTTTGTGACTCGGATAGCTTCATTAAGTTTCATAGTGCTCCCTTTCTACCACTTATTTTTAGGGTTAGGTTTTAGCCATCGCTGACCTGGGGTTGCTTTACCTCTGGCATGATCACCTGGATCTGTAAGACCCTCACCATCTTCATCCTCTTCGTCTTCCAAATCAAGTTCTTCTATTTCAGCTTCCTCTTTATGTGCTTTAGCGTAATCGCTATACAGAGGGAGTTCTTCTAATAGTTTTCGCAATTTCATTGAGTTGCTCCATTATGATTTTCTTTTCACGTTGTGTGATACCCGGCTCATTCTTTTTTAATGAAGGTTTCATTCTCCGAATAAACCTATACAACAAATTTAACTTCGTTAATGCAAGTTTGCTCATTTCAATTTCAAACTCACCAAGGTTCTGTTACCATCACCAGCAGCCAAAGAAGTAGACTTACCAAACACACCGGCCTTTTTCAAATAATTAGCCATCTTAACTGCTTCCTTTTTATCACCAAAAATAAAACCCACACCATCCTTTAATGGTTGGATATCCTCAATACTTTTTAACTTCAACTGTTTGGTAACCAAAGCATGCATTTTTTTAATAAGTGCAGAGGATTTGGGATTGCTTGCTAAACTTCCAACAGGTCTTGCCTCTATTACATGAGATTCCGTATGTACCACCTTACCTTTATTATTTTCTACTGAGAATTGTAAACTAGAAGGTGCATAGTTGGTTTTCCTTTTATACTTATTCTTGGACATCTTTATGAAAAGTTTTACTTCTGAAGGGCTAAGACTGTGCATTTGATCAAAGACTTTCCATTTCGGATTACCTGTTACATCTTTAACAGGACCGCTCATACTAGGTCTTAACGCCACCACTGTATATTTTTCTTTGGGGTTTAACCTAGGAGAAGCTTCCATTACATCATCAGCAGCATCTTTTTCTGCTTCATCTTCAGGGGTATGAGGATCGTTGGGTTTCAACGAATCAACACCAGAGATTTCAATTATAGCTGTATTCTTAAGTGCCCCATACCAAGTTCTTCTACTCTTGGGGTTTGGGTCTTTGATATGAACCTTATCACCTTCTATTTTTGTAACAATACCTTCAATACCAGCGCCACCTTTTTGTTTGTGACCAACGTGAACTCTATCGCCTACCTTAACAGGACGTTTGATAGCATCATACCATTTTGTACTACCCTTGGCTTCAGCAATAGTGCCATTAGGATTTAACTCACCACCTACACCAGACTTCATTCTATTGGTAGAAGCTTTCTCCACATCAGCAACAACCTGACGAATAACATCTTTCAATGCTTCTTTATTTATTTCTTTTTCTTCATTGGGTTGTTTGATGGCATCGTCTAGTTCTTTTGTGCGACCCACCGTAGCAAAAGGTTCGGGAGTAACAAAAAAAGCTGTCAGTTGTTCACGAACTAAACCCCTTAATTGTGATTTTTTTATTTCCATTTAAACTGTCTCCACACCTTTTGTCTTTTTAAGTCTTTTGATAAAATTATCCATATCTACTCTATCTTTTAACTCACCTTGTGTAATCTGACCAATTATCATTTGTAACATATGCCTCTTCATCTTTTTGTTCTGCATTATTTCAGGAAACCTACTGTACATCAAATCTATGGCTTGGTCAATCAACTGGTTTTGTGATTCATCATCTAACACTGCTGTTAAATCTGGTTCCTCGCCAGGATAATACCCCTTATAACCCCAATTATAAACCGAAAAAGTTGAAGGCCATTTTCCCATATACGATGTAGTCGGTCCCTTAGATTGCCACTCACCTTCTTCTAATATTTTTTTTAACCTCATAGTCCTCACTTCTTCTTCATTCCTCTTAAGGTCTTAGCAAGATTCAAACGAGCCAACTCTGTTCTCTCAGGTTTGGTCAATTTCTTATCGCCTTCACCCTTCTTACTCAAAGTAGCAATCTTCTTATTTATTTTTTCCATAGGGATTTTTTCACCCTTCTTCACACCCATAGACTTACGAAGTGCTCCCGGCTTTTTGATTGCACCTTTGATCCAGTTTGCTTCTTCCAAATCATTTATCGGTAATAGATTCATTAGTTTCATTATTTACCCCTTAAACAAGTTTTCCAATCTGAGCAACTAACTTCCCCATTTTGCGGGCAGTAGCTGCGGTTATTGTTTGTTCCTTGTACAGTCTCTCAATAACGTCACTTACATCATGCAGTCTTTGATAAAGTGCGCTTTCTGAACTATCTTCATTTATAGTATCGTTTGCTTTATTTTCGTTAAGAGTATTTTGTAGTTTCATTATTTTTCCAACTTATAATTAAAGGCCCACAGCTATTCGGTTTGGTTTGGCTTCTATCCAACGAATATCATTCTTTACTAAACCCTGAAGTTGTTTCTTACTTAACCTACTCATCGCAGCTTCCCTTATAGAGAAGTTAACTATAATACCATGAAGGCCATCCCACACACCATCACGTTTTCCACCTACAACTTTCTGAATCGCCTTAATCTTATTTTGGTCTTTAGGGTCAAGGGATTTAAATTCCACTTCTTCTGCTTCATTTAAAGTGCTCTTTAAGTTCATTGCTCACTCCCACATTCACAAGGATTACAGGTACAATCTTCACATTCACAAAGAGGGTTATTACACATTTTTATTGGGCTCCCTTTGTGTTTTCTTTGTTGTTCTTTTTCTATTTTGAGTTTTAGCCTTTTGATTGGTTATATCATGAGCTTCGTTTATTTCTTTTTCATTCAACACTTCCATTATGATCGCTTTTAGTTCAGACTTTCTTATTCTCATTTTTATAGCTCCAAAATGTCGTTAAGGATTTCATCTAACAACACAATCCTGTTTTGGTTAACTAATGTCTTGTATTCTCTACTTTCCTGCAAGTTCATATAAGCACCAGAAGTAGAAGGATTGGAAACCATATCATAACAAACCAAACTGAAATCATCTTCCACCATATCGTAGCCTTCATTGGTACGGCTCGTGCTTCCTAAACCTCTAGAAGAAATACCTAACTTGATATCTCTACCAATTAATTTTTCTAATATCTGACCCTTGGGGGTATCCAAAACCTCTACAGTCCCAACCAAATCATTCCCGTCCCAATTTGTTTCGGTAACCAAATGACTAACATTTTCCAACTGAACAATAGGAGAGTCAGGGTGATCCAATTCACCTAACGAACGCCGTTCCTTAATCAGCTCTTGATATTTGGCATCTTCTCTTTCAAGAATAGGTCGGGGGTAAATCCTATTATTAGCGTTTGGAGCTTGTGCTTTCTGTACGATACCTTTCATGGTAATAATACCATCACTAGATT
>VTLG01009761.1_pt1 | contig 19839 bp, 23 predicted proteins | sample 4694571 | NCBI WGS metagenome assembly VTLG01 (sample SAMN12604809, study PRJNA352737) | marine metagenome | biome: ENVO:00000447; feature: ENVO:00000209|ENVO:00000569|ENVO:01000036; material: ENVO:00002151; isolation source: viral sequences binned using virsorter ... | reverse complement strand
GGCTAGGTGATGGTCTGCAAAACCATTTATGTCAGTTCGATTCTGACTCGACACTCCATTATAGGGAATTAGTTTAATGGTAAAACTACGGACTCCAAATCCGTCAATAAGGGTTCGATTCCTTTATTCCCTGCCAAAAAATTTTAAAATAACTTGACAAATCGTTTAGCATTTGTTATACTATAATTAAGTGAGTGAGAGATTAACCTTTAATGAGATTGATTATGAGTGTGAATGGTGAGAGAGTTGAAGAATTGGTTGAGGGTTTAGACGCTATGTTGGATCACATGAGGTCTGACTATAAAAATTGGTCTGACTTATCATCTAGGTATGATGGTGCATCAGAAAGTCGTTTAGCGATTCGTGATGATATGGTCAACGAATATAATTCAAGTTTGACTTATTCTATGGGTAAGAAGTATGTCAAAATTACTGATGGACGAAGTGTGAAAGCATTTGTTGTTGCTTGTGATAACGACAAGAAGTTTGCATATGGTGATATTTTAAAACCTGCCGGATGGAAAGCCCCTGCAAGAAACTTCCGTAGAGGAAATGTTCTTGATCGTTCTTTTGGTGCAGTTCATTGGACAGGAGCTTAATTAAAAAATATAATGAAAAACATGGAATGAAACAAACCAAAAGACAGAGAAGGGTAAAATCTCCTTCTCAGCCACAAGTCAATTCTAGGAAAAAAGGCAAGTTGCCTTGGAGAACATTCAAGAAATATTTCAATCAATGGAAATTTTTTATTTTTGAATGAAGCAACCCTGACGGCAAGGATTGTCGTAAGGCATTATATAGACATGAACATCGATTATTATATGAGGAATAATGAAATTAAAAAAACATAAAGATACCATTTTCAAATCTTTCAGAGACAATAAGAAAGAAATGAAAAGACAAGATTATTGTATGGAAAGAGATGCCAAATGGGCAGCAATTTGGACACCAGAGAGACGAAGAGAGTGGAGAAAACAAGCCGAATGGGCTGCTAGTTGTAGGTTAGGTGGTTTTGGTGATTTTTGTGGTGACAATACAGTTTTACTAGAACTGCATAGACAACTGTTTTTTGAAGAATGGGAAAGGAATCATCCAATATGAAAACAGCAACACTTGAAGTCCTAGAACCAGACGAGAAAATATTCGGTTCTAAAACATCTGGAGAATTTTTTGTAAGAGAATATTTGGATGGTGAAGAAATGGGTGGAAGTTTCTTCAAAACTGAAAAAGAAGCAAAAGAATACATCGTAGAATATACAAAGACATACGGAGAAAAATAAACTCAGAATAAGGAGATATCATGAGAGTTTCATTACGTAAAGCAAACGCCCTTCAAGAAGCACTTGCAGAGGCAGTAAAATCCACACCTAAAACTCAACGTGAAGTTGATGTTTTGAATACTGTTATGTGGAAACCAGAAATCAACAATGTGCAAACTCGTTACTTTGACGAGGTTCGTGGCAAGTTGGATATGGTGAATGTTCGTTTTACGATTCGTCAATTGGTATCTACCGCAAATGCAGAGTGTGGTGTATCTGATTTATTGACTGAGTTGGCTTCTACTGACTCGGCAATAATCACCATCCAAAGGTTCATCGTTCAACAATCTGCTCGTGAGAAGGATGAGATTCTTGAAAAGAAACGTGAGCGTAAACTTGCTCGTGTTGACAACCCCGAATACGATGGTTACATGGAAATGGAAGTTTCCGTAATCGGTAAAGAGGATAGGGACCATTGGGAAGATAAGGTCAAAGAATTGCGCCGAAGAAAGGCGTCAATCAATGACCAGTTGTTAGAACTAAATATCAGAACGGATATTGAATTGCCAACATTCGTAGAGGAAGTTCTCCGAAAGGAAAACCTAATCTAACTTATGTTGGTAGGGAGAGGTGAGAGGTCTGATTCCTACCATATGGAATTATTTGACATTAGTCATCTACCACCAATCGAACAAAGAACTAAGATATCTGCTTCCGTTAAAAGAAGAATTTTTGCTTTTTGTTAGGTCGCTCGCCTTTTTTGCAGACGGAGAATGACATTAGGTATCAAATTTGTTTTTTGACTTTTGAACCTTGTCTGAATCACTCTTAGAGGATTCATTGCTGTTCTCGCTTCTCCCCCCTTATCATGCTACTGTAGCTCAGATGGTAGAGCAGGAGTTTTGTAAACTTCAGGTCGTAGGTTCGATTCCTATCAGTAGCTCCATCCTTTCGTTTTATAAATATTAATGATTCCAATTAATATCTAAAACGGATTCTTATGATATCATTTCGACAATACCTAGAAGAAAAATTAATAATGTACAATCAAGGGAAGAGATACGGGCAAATCGTATTTCTTGCTGGTGGAGCAGGCTCTGGAAAGGGGTTTGCAATTACGAATTTTATGGAAAAAGAAAAATTCAAGATTCGTGATGTAGATGAATGGAAGAAAGCATTTCAAACATTAGCGGATACAAAAGGAATATATCCAGAAATTCAAGGATTAAAATTATCAAATCCAAAGGATGTGTATAAACTTCATACATTTGTAAGAAATAAAGGAATTAAAGATAAAACTCTTGATCTTTTACTACAGGATTCAAATACCAATAGATTACCCAATATCATGTTTGATATTACAATGAAAGATGCAAATGATATTGGAGATGTTTTGCCCAAACTTATTGAAGCCGGATATGATTCTAAAAATGTCCATTTAACTTGGGTCTTAACAAATTATGCAGTTGCAATTGTTAATAATCGAAATCGTGAAAGAGTTGTACCAGAAGACATAATGCTTCTTTCTCATGAAGGGGCTGCAAAAAGTATGTATGAAGTAATAAAAGGAAAATTGCCACGTGGTTTAAATGGTGGAGTTCGTGTAGTTCTCAATAATCGTGAAAATACGATCCCTTGGGTAGACCCAGATACAAAAGAACCAATGAAAGACCACAAATCTGGTGATGTTTTAGTAAAAGATTTTACCTATTTGACTTTCAAGAAAGAAGGTAAAACTATGGGCCCAGAATTAGGAATTAAGAGGCAACTTTTGGGTTGGATTTCTGCAAATGTTCCAAAGACAAAATTGACAAAGGACATGGTATCACTTGAGGTAGAATAATGGGAAGATCTAGTGTACTAGGTGATTATTTTTCACAAGGATACCAAAGTGTACCACACATTATTCCTGGCGTCTTGTATCCTGCGATAAAAGATTCTGGTGGAACTGTAAGGTTATTAGATAGAACTACTGCACATTCTGGTGATTATGGAACTGCACAATCAGATGGCCGAAAATATTATTATACTGACATAAAGGGATCGAAGCCTATTCGTGATCCTCGCATCGGCGCACATTTTGGTAGTCAGAGGTATAAGACAACTTCGATGCAACTACTGGAACAAGAAACTGCAACAGAGGGGAAGAATATATATTCTATTGATGGTAGGGAGTGGCTTAGAGCATATTCAGGAAATTCAGAATGGATAAATTATAATGATCTAAATGGAACTTATCTCCAGGCGCCTCCCGATTGTACTGGTAATTTTATAGAAATAACAGGATATTTTAATGATATTAACTTTGCAATAACTACTCATAGTAATCGATGTGATGACATTGATATTTCGGTAAATGGAACTTTATCTGTAGATGGATCAGCTACACTTGGAGGAAGATCAACTGTGGCTTCACCTTTAGGATCAAGATTTGTTGGCATGGGATCATTTATTAATGGGGGGTCTACACTTTCAGCATCATTAGGAACTACTCCACAGATTAACACAGTAAGATATGAAATGAAAACTGGTTCTGGTGAATATGTTGAACTTCATGCCATCGAACTAATCGTTCAAGACACAGGAACAACTGCAAGAAGAAGTCAAATTAATATCCCTGCACAAAATGTAGTTAGTTACGGAAAAAGATTTAGTATAGGAAGTGATACTTTAACAGATTCAGTACACACTCATTATGATCCTTTCAATGGGTTTACTGATGACACTACTTTATTTTCAGCAAAAGTAGATACTGCAACTTCATTAGGATTGGGTACTGCAACAACATGGGGCGCTGCATGGGATACAGGAAGTGATAATCACATTCGGCCTTTCAATGGCGGAAGAGTTGTTAAGTGGATAGATTCTGATGGAACGATTAAAACTTCAGTTACTATGATGCCAAGAAATGCACAACATATAGGAACAACTGCATCAAATGAAATTACAGATGTTAGTTCAACCAATTCCCATACAATTAATTTTAGTGATGATGCAGTAGAGCACTCATTATCCGAAGTTGCGAAGACCTTCCATTGGAGAGAGTTTGGAAACGGCGCAGCAAATGGAGGAACAGGTGCCACTTATGCAGATGCAAGTATGCTTAATACAGCAGATGATATTGCCTATGTAATGGATGATGGACTTACATCTTTATCAGCGGATGATGTTTCTACTTTAGTTACTCCTGCTAACGCTTTAAATCTAGGAAATACTGATACTGTTTATATAACATTTATTGGGACAGGAATTTCAGTTTTTAGTCCTAATTGGGCCGAAAATGCAAATGCTTGGCATCATATAGCACAGAATTTACCTTATGGTACTCATATATTAAAAATACATAGAGATGGTAGTAGTAATAGTACAATAGATTTAGATGGTGTTTCCATCTTAGGTAGCACAGGAACAGCCCCTTGGAAAAATCCATCTGAAATAACCTTCCACCAGCCCAAGAGGCCACCAATCCCAGAGCACGCTTGCGTGATCGCTGATTATATGCTCATGGCAGATTTTGTTGCCTTTACACCTACAGCAAATGATCCTTCTAAAATCTCAAAAGGAGTACGTTACATTCATGGAAGCAGAGATTTATTTTATGATATAACTGGAGGGTCAAGACACGCTACCACTTTTACGCCTAGACTTAGCGAGGGTATTGGTAGATCAATGTCAACCCTTTTGTGGGATAGCATAACCGCAAATTCACCTATTACCTTACCTTATTTTGGATTCACAAAAGGGGAAATAGCCTCATGTTGGAATTCTGATTCTACTGCTATTACTGTAAAATCAACTAATTCATCTGGTACTTTAGAAACTACAAATGTCACAATTGCAGGGACTCCAACTATAACCTCTCAACCAACTATTGATGCCACTCAAACCAATCAAGTATGTCATTTTGTTCACTTTAATAAAAGTGATGGTGTATTGGGGTCAAATACAATGTCTGCTCAGTTAGATTATTCAAACTCTACTGATGATTGGTCATATTTTAATTCGTTTTGTGTAGCCACCCCAATCCACACTTCACATCATTACACGCCTTTTGAAACGCCTTGCCTTCACGAGCTCATTGGGGGCGATAGAAACATGGAGCAAACTCATTTGATTTGTAGTCCAGACGGCAAAACTTGGGACGAAATTACGAGGGATACGAGTTATATAGGTAAGGCAAAACTGCAAGCAACTAGAGATGGTGGAGATTTGGCCAGTAGTGAAGAAAATTTTATTACAGATTTAGTTAGAGGAAATGTTAATACCCATATACCACTAATCCAAAAAGATTTTGCGTTAGCTTATGATAGGTATATATGTTTAAAATCAGGATTATATAGGATTTGTTTTAATGGACATGGTGATTATGGTGGAGCTTCTGCATATGCATATATTTATGTAAATGGGGCAATACAACTTTTAAGGGAATCTGACCCTGCTGCTTCCAGAGGAAATCCTGTTGTTGAGCTTAGTTTATCTTTAAAACGTGGAGATCATATAGAATTTAAAGGTATAGATTTAGAAGGAAGTAGCTCAAATTATTTCAGTTATGTTTTAATAAATGAATTATAAAAAAAATGTTTATAGCAACAAAAGACACAAAAGTAATCGTTATTCACGAAGTAGAATGGCAATGCAGAAGAAGAGCTAAAAGCTTAGACAAATCTGATTATTGGACTTGGTTAGAATCTGTAACCTCTGGTGATCCGCCCGTTCCAGATTACTCTGGTGAGAATTATGAAGTAAAAGAAACAGAAGTTGATGTTCAAGGATATAATCAATCTGGACATATTGTTTATGGTTTAGATGGCACTCATTATCATCTTAAATGGGATGGATCTAAAGTTGTAAAAGATGATGATGCACTTGCAGCTTTTCAGTTAGCAGAAAAATGGAAACGAGTTCGTTTACGAAGAGACAGAATGCTCAATGATTCAGATTGGGTTGTGACAAAGGCAACTGAAACTGGTGTAACTGTAAGTTCTGCATGGAAAACTTACCGCCAGAAATTAAGAGATGTTCCAAGTCAAAGTGATCCAGATGACATAACCTGGCCAACTAAACCAGAATAGGAAACAATGAGTTATTCAAATGATTTAGCAGAGTTTGCGCCTAGTGCATCTGCTGGCGCTGTTTTAAATACAACATATGGCACTTATTCTACTCAATCACAATTGTCATCTACTGGAACATATGTTGATGCAGTAAGTGTAACAGCGACAAGAAAACAATCTTCAAGCACGATGATGGTAAGAGGCGTTTTACCTGTTTATTGGTATTCTGGACAAAGTTCAATGTATATCACAATAAGAATTTATCGTAGTACTTCGACTGCAGCACAACTAGGATTTTATTATCTACATAGACAAGACAGAACAAATGAGGGTGAGTCGGTATCAATAACTATTGATGGATTCGACACATCTCCTGCATTATCTACTGTATATAAATTACAAATATCATCAAGCACACATGATAGTTATCCATTTTTTTGTTATCAAAGTTCAACTGCATCATTAATAGTTCAAGAAATAGCAGGATAAAAAAAACTTTTGAAAAAAACTTGACATTCGGACTCTTTATGTGGTATAATGGTTTTGTAATGAGAAAGGAGTTAAAAAATGACAGGAAAAACTGTTAAAGAACTACGAAAAAGATTGATGAATAAATATTCGGGAGAAGCCCTATCGGGTTATGAACATTTGAATGATGGTACGGGCGATTATGCAAGAAATATACCAGATGAATCAGAAGAAAAGTCTAAAAAAAGATTAGAGGAGAATTAATGAGTAGGTCTAGTGTATTAGCAGATATGGGTTCATTACGATTTCCCGCTGGTAGTTTAGTTTCACAATCACAATTTTATATGACAGGTTCAACAGCGAGTGCAGTAACATCTACAACTAAAACCAATTTTTGGAGTCAAGCATTTACTCCTAGTGGAAATGGTGGTAAAAATAATACAATAATTTATGCAGCGATTACTATGCATTTGCAAATATATCGTGCTCTCGGCGATGCAAGACTAGCCTTTACATATTCAATATCGGGAGATGATATTACAAATGTAGCAGAAGAAACTCCACAGGGATCTTGGAATTTTTCTCAATATTTTGCAAGTAATGGTTCAACAATGCATACTGTTAATACAATTCAACTCCGCAAAGTAACTTTAGATGGAACTGGAAATGCTGCTATTACTTATGCTTTTTATATGGTCAATGAAAATGCTAGTGCTGATTCATCTTGGATAGTGAATGCAGATAATAATACTACAAATATAACATTTACAGAAGTTGCAGTATAAAAAAACTTGACATTCCCCTCAAAATTTAGTATAATAGTATATGTGAGGTTAAGAAATAACCATTTTTTGAGTTGATTATGAAAAACGACAAATCCCTAGTTGAACAGAAATCGTTACTTGCCAAATTGATGGCTGCAGAAAACATTTCTGTTGAACACAAGAAAATTCCTACCGCAGCATTCGATGTAAAAAATCGAGTGTTGTATCTACCTATCCTAAAATGGAAGCCTGGTTCTGAGGTTTATGACCTTTTTTGTGCTCACGAAGTTGGCCACGCACTATGGACTCCTGAAGATGGATGGCATTCTTCTGTAAGTAAAAAAGGAAAAGGATACAAGTCCTTTCTTAATGTTGTAGAAGATGCAAGAATTGAAAAGAAAATTAAGAGAAAATTTGCTGGTGCTCGTAAATCAATGATTGAAGGGTACAAGAGTTTAATGGATGAAGATTTTTTCGGACTGAGAAAAATGGGCATGGATGTCAGTGATCTTGGTTTGATTGATCGCATTAATTTATATACTAAAGCTGGAACTGATTACGGAATTGAATTTTCTGATGAAGAGCGAGAGTGGGTTGAAAAAATCATGAGAACGGAAACGTTTGAAGATGTAATTGAAGTCTGTGACGCTCTATATGATTACTGCAAAGAGAATGAATCCGAAACTGATAACAGTTATGGAGATTTTTCTGATGAGTATGAATGGAGTGATGAAGATGAAGATGAAGAATCTGAAGGTTCTGAAGATGGTGATTTTGAAATGGATGATTTGGATATTTCACTTCCTTCTGGTGAAAGAGATGGTTCTGAAGAAGAGGAATCTGAAAAAGATAAGCCTGGGATAAGTTCTTCTGAAGGTGAAGGTGATGAATCTGAATCAGAAGAATCTGATAGTGGATTGAATTCTTTTGAAAAAGAAGTTAAAGACGCTATGGATAAAATGAAAGAAGAAAACGAAACCAAGTCCGATGAATCTTCTGATGATATAAATGAAGGTAGTTCAAAATCTACTTCTTCCGATGGTATGGAAGGTGGAGTTGGAAATCCTTTTGGAAATCGTGAGGATATGGTTTCTGAGCCACGATCACTTACGGATGAGAATTTTCGTGAGAGAGAAGAAGAATTTGCAGATATGAGTGAAAATGTCTCTGTTCCTCTTTATCTGACTTTTCCAAAAATCAATACCAAGTCTATTGTAGTTGATTATAAAAAGTCTCTTGAAGAAATGAACAAGTATTATGCAGGAATGGAAGGAGCTGTTGAAGCGGGAAACGAATTTCTGAAAAAGTTCAAGTCAAACAATGACAAGATGATTAGTTACATGGTCAAAGAGTTTGAAATGAAGAAAGCCGCAGATATTCATCGAAGGGCATATAATTCAAAAAAGGGAACTCTGGACATGAATAAGATTCATGCATATAAGTACAGTGAAAATCTGTTTCAACAGATTACTTCTTTTCCTGAAGGAAAGAATCATGGTATGGTTATGTTTATAGATTGGTCTGGTTCAATGAGCCCTTATATGAAAGAGACAATTGAACAGTTGATTAATTTAACAATGTTTTGTTCAAAAGTTCAAATACCTTTTGAAGTATATTCTTTTAATGACCATTATCGAGATTGGGAAGATGAAGATAATAATGAGATGTCAAGAAGGTATGAAAGTACACCTTATAACTATACGGTTGTAGGAAACAAAATTGCAGATTATAAGAAAAATGATATGATTGTCAGTTCTGGTTTTCGTCTGGTAAATCTATTTTCTTCCAGAATGAGAAGAAAAGAGCTGAATGATGCATATCGGAATCTTCTTTTAATTGCAGAATGTTTTAATACACGTTATCAGTATTATTATTCTAACAAACATGCATATTATGGAATACCTAATAATTTTTCACTTGGCGGAACTCCGTTGGATGATACAATTATTGCTGCAAAAAGTGTGATTGAAGAATTCAAAATGAAGTCCCGAGCACAAATAGTTAATGCAGTATTTTTGACTGATGGACAAAGTAATCGTAGTCATGAATATTTAGGTTCAGATAATAAAGTTCGTGGTTTTGGAAGAGGCGATGCAGTTCATATTGATGACCCTGCAACTCGTATGAGAGTCTATCCTTCTGATGTAAAGAATTCAAGGGATGGAATGACTTCTTTACTTTTACTTGGACTCAAGAAAACACTTGGAATTAATCTTCTTGGATTTTTTCTGACTTCTGGTGGTGGAAAAAGGGTTGTTTCAAATTTGAGTTGGGTTATAAATCGTTATCCCACTGAAGAAGATGTTTCTAATTTTCGTAAGAATAAATTTTTGATTGATTCGGGTACAGCATATGATGAACTTTATGTTATCAATGTTAAGGGTCTTGAAATTGATGAAGTTGACCATATCGGTGAAGTTGAAGTTGGTTCTTCAAAATCAGAACTTCGTAAAGCTCTGAAAAAGAACACTAAGGGCAAGTTGCAGAATAGAATTCTTCTCAATGCATTTGTTGAGAAGGTTGCGTAAAAAAACTTGACATTCGTGTTTAAATTTGATATAATATAATTGTGAAAGTGAGAGAAGATTGACTTCTCTTCAATGTAAACCTCCCATACGGAGATTATTTGTAATGATGTTGAATGAAAAACAAGAAAAGTCTCTTGATGCGTTTCGTTCCTTTGTTGGTAGTGAATATTTTACTAGAAAGGATATTTCACGATTCACAGATGAGACAAAAACTCATAAAGAGCTTGGGGTTATTCGCCCTTGGTTTTTAGTTGATGTTTGTGAAAAAATTAACAGGGGAGAATATCGTTTTCCTTCTGTTAATGTTACATCAACCGAAACTGTTGATGAATCTAATGTAGTTTCTCTTGCAACTAACGTTGCAATGAAATCGGAAGAAGTATCTATGGCAACTAATGTCATTGAATTTCCGAAAACAGAATCAGAATCTTATGTTCCAGCTAGGGTTGGAGAATATGTAAAATTCGGACATTATGGTGATGTAAAAACCATCAAAAAATCTGGTCAATTTTATCCTGTTTTTATTACTGGTTTGTCTGGAAACGGAAAAACCATGATGATTGAACAAGTTCATGCTGAACTGAAAAAAGAACTTTTCAGAGTGAATATTACTATTGAAACTGATGAAGATGACTTGATTGGTCACTACGCATTGGTTGATGGTAAGACGGTTTGGCAGGACGGGCCAGTTACGATGGCCATGGAACGTGGTGCAACTCTTCTTCTTGATGAAGTTGACCTTGCATCAAACAAGATTATGTGTCTCCAGCCTGTTCTGGAAGGAAATCCTCTCTTGATCAAAAAAGAGGGCAGGATTGTTCGTCCGAAAGAAGGATTTACAGTCATGGCGACTGCAAATACCAAAGGTAAAGGTTCTGAAGATGGTCGGTTCATCGGAACTAATATCTTGAACGAAGCCTTCCTTGAAAGGTTTCCGATTACAGTTGAACAAGAATATCCTTCTGTTTCAGTTGAGAGAAAAATCATCATAAAGTTGATGGAATCTCTTGGATGTGAAGATTCGGAATTTGCTGGGAAACTGGTAGATTGGGCGGACTTGATTCGTAAGACTTTCTATGATGGTGGAGTTGATGAAATTATCGCTACTCGCCGTCTGGTTCACATTGTCCAAGCGTTTTCAATCTTCAATAATCGCATGAAAGCGATTGCAATGTGTGTTGCAAGGTTTGATGACCAAACTAAAGAAACTTTCATGGACTTGTATTCCAAGTTGGATGATAAGGTTTCTATGCCTTCTGAAGAAGGAGAGAGTGAAACTTCTGAATCAACTGAAAATGAAGAAGAGGAAGATTTTAGACCTTTCTAAATAAAAGAATAGGGGTTGGTTGAAATGACTGACTCCTATTTTTGTATGTACTAAAAATGGAAAATAATGGATATAAAAATACCAGTTGAAGAATTACGTGAAAAAAAAATAATGGTTTGCACTCCAATGTATGGTGGAATGTGCAGTGGAATGTATGCAAAGGCCAGTTGTGACCTTGCAACATTATCTACTAAGTATGAAATGGACTTGAAATTCTTTTACCTTTTCAATGAGTCCTTAATTCCAAGAGCTAGAAACTATTTGTGTGATGAATTTTTACGAAGTGAATATACTCATCTTATGTTTATTGATGCAGACATACATTTTGATCCAAATGATGTATTGACTTTAGCCGCATTGGATAGAGACATAATTGGTGGGCCTTATCCGAAAAAATGTATTGCATGGGAAAAAGTTCGCAATGCAGTTGATAGTGGGCTTGCAGATGAAGATCCTACTGTTTTAGACCAATATACTGGCGATTATGTTTTCAATCCAGTAGAAAATACACATAAAATTCAAGTTTCAGAACCAGTTGATGTTTTAGAAATTGGAACTGGCTTTATGTTGATAAAACGAGAAGTGTTTAATGATTTTAAAGAAGCATATCCTCAATTCGCATATCGTCCAGACCATAATCGTTCAGAGCATTTTACTGGTGATAGAATAATCCATGCATATTTTGATACAGTAATTGATTCAAAAGAATATTTGGGTGATATTGCAGGAGAAAGTGACAGATATCTTTCTGAAGATTATTTCTTTTGTCAATTTGTACGTAGATTGGGATATAAAATATATTTGTGTCCTTGGATGAAACTTGGACATATGGGTTCTTATGTTTTTTCTGGTTCGATGGCCAGTTTAGCAAATCTTGAATTTGCCGCACATGGAATGGATAAAGAAACGAAAGTGAGTGGACATGAAAAACGAAAAAGAAATAGAGGAAACCGAAAGAAAAAAAGTTGATTATGTTTTTGATGAAGGTAAATATTTGAAGGAAATTTGGAATGCTATTGATTCCACTTATACTTCACATTATGCTCAAAATAAAATACAATCAACAGAATTTATCGCTGATGCAGGACATGGTGAAGGATTTTGTATTGGCAATATTATCAAATATGCCCAAAGATATGGTAAGAAGGGTGGGTTTAATCGTAACGACTTGACAAAGGTAGTACATTATGTTATAATTATGTTATACCTTCATGATAATTATTATCAACGTGAAACGGAGAATTTAAATGAAAGTAAGTGAACGAACAATAAATTTGTTAAAAAATTATGCAAACATTAATCAGAGCATAGAATTCTATGAAGGAAAAACTCTTAAAACGGTTTCTCCTTTAAATACAATTCTAACCTCTGTTGAAATTGAAGAAGAATTTCCAAGAACATTTCCGATTTATGAAGTGAATCGTTTCCTTGGAACAATCAACCTATTTGATAATCCTATACTTGAATTTGGAGAAAATTCAGTCAAGATTTCTGATGGTAAACGATATGCTGAATATCGATATTGTGGGAGTAGTTCAATGTTTCAAACACCACCTGAAAAAGAAATCACTTTTCCAGATGCAGAAATTAGTTTTGCACTTGAGACAGATGATTTCAAACAAGTTGTCAATGCAGCCAACACACTTGGTTTGCCAGAGATTGTGGTAGAAGGCGATAGCGCAGAGATTCGTCTTGTCGTTTCTGATACTGGTAATGTCAGTTCTGATATATTTTCCATTAAAGTTGGAGAGACTGATAAAACATTCAGAATGGTTTTCAAAACAGAAAACCTTACTAAAGTTATGGAAGGTAGTTATGACATTGAACTTTCTTCTAAAAGAATATCACATTTCAAAAGAAAATCAGATTCCCTAGAATACTGGATAGCGTTAGAACAGAACTCCACATATGAGGAGTAATTATGATAGATTCTTTATTATGGGTTGAGAAATATCGACCAAAAACTATTGATGATTGTGTTTTATCTGATTCAATTAAAACAACTCTCAGAGATGTAGTCAGTCAAAATAAAATTCCAAATCTGATGTTCACAGGAACATCGGGTATTGGCAAAACAACTGCTGCTCGTGCAATCTGCAATGAAACAGGAGCAGACTATCTTATCATCAATGGTTCTGATGAAGGTAGGATGATTGACACTCTTAGAACTAAGTTGACACAATTCTGTTCTACTATTTCTTTGACAGGTAGTCGTAAAGTTGTAATAATTGATGAAGCGGATTATATGAATCCCGATTCAGTACAACCAGCGATGAGAAACTTTATAGAAAAGTTTGCAGAAAATTGTTCATTTATTTTTACTTGTAATTACAAAAATCGTATTATTGAACCTATTCATTCACGTTGTGCAGTTATTGATTTTACTCTTGATAAAGATGAAAAACCAGTAATTGCATCTCAATTTATGAATAGAGTTGAACATATTCTTTCTGATGAAAATATTGTATTTGATAAAAATGTAATTGCAAAACTTGTTCTCAAGCACTTTCCAGATTTTAGGAGAGTGCTAAATGAGTTACAAAGGTATTCAACTTCTGGTGAAATCAATTCTGGTATTCTTGCAAATATCAAAGAAATGAATATGAAGGAGTTGATAAATTCATTACGTGAAAAAAACTTTTCAAATATGAGACAATGGGTTGTTTCTAATGTTGATAATGATCCGGCATCAGTCTATCGTAAAATATATGATGAGCTATATAGTGTATCGGAAAAAAGTTCTATTCCGCAAGCCGTCTTGATAATTGCAGATTACCAGTATAAATCCGCTTTTGTTGCAGACCAAGAAATCAACCTTGTAGCGTGCCTTGTTGAGTTAATGGCAGAATGTGAATTTGTATGAGTGAAATATTTAAGAAGTATGGTAACGTTCCAATATTTGGGAAACGCATTCTTCACGTAGCATCTCCTGTTCGTTGGAAAGGGAGCAAATATGTGGTGGAGAGATGTTCAAACTGGAAAGTGATGATGGATACGGTGGATTTTCTACCAATGTGCCATCACTATATCATGATACCAGAATTGAACACTCTCTCCCCTTCTGACCGTCTGTATTCAATGGATAACGTAACGATAATTCCGTTTCCTTATCCTCAATCTGTTATGCAGAATCGTGCTAATTTTGATGGTAAAACCTTTTGTCGTATCTTTTCAGGAAGACAAAAAGTAGAATTTCGTCCCAACGAATTCATTACACTGGAAACATCATCAATTGATATTGATTTTGTATTCACACATCAACCAGAAATTCTTACAAATGTTCTTTGGAATTTGTTGTCTCTACGTTATAGTATGAACAACACAGATGCATTTGCATTTTTTCATTGGGTTGATTGTAATGCATCAAGTCCGGCACCAGCCTTTCCACCTACATTTTTCAGACAATTTGAAGCTATTGATAGATGTAGTAAAATCTTTTTTCATTCTGATGCTAGTGCAGAATATATTCTTTCAAATTTTGAAAAAGTATCGCATGTTTTAGTTCCAGATAAAAAGGTTTTGTTGGATAAGATTGCAAAAATGCCACTTAAAGCAAAACCACTTCCACAAACAAATGGAGAGTATTGGAGTCCACCAGAAGGAAAGAAAATAATTGCATTCAATCATCGTTGGAATGAAACAACTGGAGCAAGACAACTTCATAAGATGATGGAAGGTTTGCCAGAAGAATATCGAGTTTTGGTTACTGATGAAAAAGTCAAGAAACCATTGTCTGGATATTCGCCAGTTGAGACATCTGGATTAGAGGAATTAGAAGAAAGCCAAGAAGAATCGGTATTTGAGCCAGGTAGATTTAAGTATGCATATGATGGTATTCCTAAATCTTTGATTGGTTCTTTTGAATTGTATTCTGATTTTCTACGTGGTTCTTATGCATCGGTTGCATGGATTAAAGGGTATGCAACTTGGAATCTTTCAGTACAAGACCCAATACAAGTGGGTACACCTACATTGGTGTATGATTCCCCTATGATGAGAGAAGTTCTTGGTGATAATTATCCTCTTTATTTTAAGACAAAAGGAGAATTTCAACAAAAATTGCAAAATTTACCAGATAATTTTTCTCATGATATTCCAAAACACGATGCTGTATTTCGGGACAATTTGGTTCAGGCTATGATTCAAAGTTGGAATCTTACCAAGAAAAATAAGGAAGGTTCGTTTTGTAAACCTTGGTTGTATTTTATTCTTAATGGGTTGGAATATAAAAAAGATTTCTTATTTCAAACACACCGAAAAATGGTTGATGGCCAAGGTGGAAATTCTTGGGAAACTATTCGTAGATGGTGTTTGCAGTTTGGACTGAAAGATGACCCAACTTCTCGCCATACTCGTTTATTCATTCCAGATGATACTATTAAAGAGAAGATGATAAAACACCTTGAAGGTTTTGATAGTTCTGAAATACGTAGAGATGTAAATGGTAAATTAGAAAAACACAAAGTTTTTCATAGTGAATTGAATAAAAGCAATGTAAGGTCATCTTTATCGGAGTTTATGTCATGAATCCATTTGATTTTGTAAAACAGATTAATCAAGGAAAAGTTAATCTAATAGACGAAACTCCTGAGCTCGAGAAGGAGTATAAACAATTCATTATAAATCGGGCACTAAGTTTTAATCATGATACTGTTCTTTATGCAAATGAAATGAATTTCAACAACCATCTTGATTCAAAACTTCAATTCGACTTTTTTCTAAATACTATTAGACCTAAGAAAAGGTATAGTAAATGGTTAAAAAGAGAAAATAATGAAGTTCTTGAATTAATCAAGGTATATTATAAATGCAGTTATGCGAAAGCGAGAGAATATGTTACTTTACTCGATGATTCGCAACTGGATATTATTAAACAAAGAATTGATACAGGTGGTTTGAAAGGATCAAAATGAGTGAAACAATTATCCAAGCGATGATTGAAGTGAAATTAAAAGAGCCCGATGATTTTTTAAAGGTACGAGAAACCCTTACACGAATCGGAATTGCATCACGAAAAGAAAAAACTTTATTTCAATCTTGTCATATCTTGCATAAGCAAGGTAAATATTACATAGTACATTTTAAAGAACTGTTCGCACTAGACGGAAAAACAACAAATTTTTCAGAGAATGATGAAGCACGAAGAAATACGATTGCTAATCTTCTCACAGAATGGGAGTTAATCGAACTAGCGGAACCAATAAAATCTTCAGAACCTACGGTGCCATTGAGTCAGTTAAAGATTTTGTCCTTTAAAGAAAAGGATGAATGGGATTTAACTCCAAAATATAATATTGGGAATAAAAGGGATTCTGATGTTGACAATGAGCAATGATTTACATTATTTTAAATTACATTCAGAAGTAAAAGACCCCATTCGTGCTACGAGGGGGTCTGCATGTTTTGACTTGTACTCTTTCTTACAAGAAGATAAACCAATAAAAGTATATTTTAATCAACTAGAAGAAGTAGAAAAAAAAGATAGATCAGTTAGAAACGGAAGGGTACAAGTCAATCCTCATGAGCGAGTCCTAATACCAACTGGACTTATTTTCGATATACCAAGGGGATTTTCGGTTAGATTATATCCACGATCCAGCCTTGCACTCAAACAAGGATTGACACTTGCAAATAATGTCGGAATCATAGATTGGGATTATGTCGAACCAGTTTTTGCAATGATTGTAAATATAAGTGGAGATGTTAAATATGTGAATAATAATGAACGTATTTGTCAGGGTGAATTATTTAAAGACCAACCATGTATAATAGAAGAGGTGCAAGATCGCCCAGAGACAAAAACTGAAAGAGAAGGAGGATTCGGATCAACAGGAAGGGGATAATCTTGGTATATATCATAAAGAAATGGACACTTGCATCCGTGCAAGTAGTATATTATATTCCAGATTATTTGAACATAGTGAACGAATTCGTGTGGCAGACAGAAGATCAAAGACCGAAATATCCAAGAATAACTGAATTTCTTGATTATTGGGATAAAAACATTGACGGCCCAATCAAAGAAGTTTATATTCATGACCACGATGAGCAAAAAATCAGACATGTTGATAGGAGATATAAAATAAATTAATATGAAACCAGAAGAGTTGTATTAAATATTAATTATTACACTTGACATTCCTATCAAAATTTAGTATAATGTAAGTTGAAAGAGTGAAAAAGGAATTGATTATCAAAACTGTGTTGACTGAAAATGATTATGAATATTTCCCCCGAAACTTTTAATCTCGCTTTTAAAAAAATACATGGAAGAACCCCTTCTGGAGGCCGTGATAGAGGCATAATTCTTAAACATTGGGGGTATTCTGCAAAAAGAGATGATTTAGGAAAAAGTAGAAATGATATTATTACTGGTGAAATTATTGAATATGAAGAAGACATGGTTCATTGTAAAGCTTGTGAAGCAGTCGGAAGTGAACCAATACATTCACGTTCTTTAATTAATATTTGGAACAAACCGTATGGTAATAGGGAAGGGGAGTGTACTTTAGGATACGGAGTTTGGAGAAATGGTTTAAGAACATCTGAAGAATTATCAGATTCCGCAAGTGGTCGATATAAAGAATCAGTTGTTGCAATTTTTAGAAAAGAACGTGGAGAAATAATTCTAACTGAGTTGGAATTGAGAAAACAATGTTTGGAAATTCATGGTGAGGAATGTTTTAAATGTGGTTCACATGATAACATTGCAATAGATCATATATTATCTTTACATTACTTCCATCCAGCCTCATTGAAAAATAGTATTCCTTTATGTAAGGGGTGTAATTGTGAAAAAAGAGCATTATTACCAAGTGAATTTTATACAGACGAAGAACTTGTAAGATTATCAGAATGTACAGAATATACTTTAGAAGAATTACAAACTGCAACATATAATTTCGATTTTGTTCATTGGTTTAATGTACCAGAAAATAAAGATAAGATTTATGAATATATAATGTCAAATAGAGAAAAATCTACACAATATTGGAATTCGGTATCAAAAACAATTAATGATGCAAATATAGAATTGAAAAGGATAAATGGTTCACAACTCTTTTAATGATTTTTTGAAATCTTTTAATATTCCAGAAAAAATAGAGTATTCTGAATATAAATCTAAATTAAAATTATTAGCCAAGTATGGAGAAACTTATGAAGAGGCTAAGTTATTTGTTGAATGGGCTAACGAAAGTGAACTTTGGACAGATGAATTATATGATGATGAAAAAACAGATATTGAAGATTTTTGTAGAAGATGTTATCAAGTATTTGTAGAAGCACCAGAAATGTTTTTGCAGAATTGGTATGATTTACATATAAAACAAACGGCCAGACAAAATATTTCTGGTATCACTAATTGTGAAGATCCTAAAAAGCCAGGAATTATAGATGGTTCTATAAAAACTGAGTATGGGAGAATTGTCAAAAATCTATTTTGGGAAGATGTATATTCAACTTATACGACAAATTCAATGGGATTACCCACAACTTACGAAGTTTTAAAAAAATGTGTAGAACATCCATTTATCTACAGAATGTGGAAACAACCAAGTTCCCAAAAGTTTGTAGCAAAGGATAAACAATTAAACTCTCGTCTTTTTGGTATACTTAGAGGCACATCAAGTAAAGCTTCTATATTCAATCCTAATACAGCTGCATATATTATTAGTAATATTTTAAAGTCAGAAAAATTATTAACACCATGTTTGGGTTGGGCATCTTATCTTATAGGTTCATTTAGTGCTAATGTTAAACATTATGTGGGTATAGATGTAATTCCTCATGTAGTGGATAAATGCAAACAGTTATGTGAAGAGCATACCAGTAATCCATTAATTGGTGATGATTTAAAATTTGATTTTTATTGTTGTCCTTCTGAACAGCTAGATAAACGGCATAATTTTATAGAAACCTATAAAGAATATTTCGATTCTGTTTTCTTTTCTCCTCCGTATTTTGACTTAGAAGTATATGAAGGTGGAGAACAATCAATTGAATCTTTTCCTAATTATCAAGATTGGTTAAAGGGGTATTGGGAAGAAACTGTAAAAATATGCTATAGTGTTTTGGAAAAGGGTGGAACTTTCAGTTTTGTTATTGTACCACAATATAGGAGCAAAAATGAAACAATTTTTATCGGTGATGATCTTTCAAATATTGCAAAGAAATATTTTACTGATATTGGAGTTAAACAAATTCAATGGAAAACCCAAACTTCATTGGGTGTTGAAAAACAGAAAGAATCTGGGAATAGTGAAAGATTATATCTTTTTACAAAATAAAAGATGAATAGGAGATAAATAATTATGGAAACAAAATACAAATTATTGATTCATGGGGTTGGTAATTATACTGCCGACACTTTACCCGAATTAATTTGGATTGTTTTAAAACATCGTGCCGAACATTTCCTAAAAGGAGAGGGTTGGCGTG
>VTLG01007991.1_pt1 | contig 19839 bp, 22 predicted proteins | sample 4694571 | NCBI WGS metagenome assembly VTLG01 (sample SAMN12604809, study PRJNA352737) | marine metagenome | biome: ENVO:00000447; feature: ENVO:00000209|ENVO:00000569|ENVO:01000036; material: ENVO:00002151; isolation source: viral sequences binned using virsorter ... | reverse complement strand
CGGATAAATTAGAACCAATTATTGTTCCACTTGAACTTATATTACCTGAAGATGTTATGTGTGTATTTTCTAGGGAATTTCCCACTACTAAATTAGAAGTACCCCCTTCAATTGTTACAGAAGCAGACCTAAATACCGTGTCTAAGTCAGTTCGAAGAGAAGTGTATACTTTATTTGGGTTTGTTGAAATTCTAAAAACATCAGGTGCACCTACTCCAGTATTGCCTCCTCTTGCTTCGGATGCACTAAGAAAATAGTGAAAACTTAAAACTTTAGTGTTTTCGGGGACAGCACTGTATAGTGATGAAACTGCAATTTGTTGGGGAGAACTATCTAGGGCTAGATAAATTTTCTCATACGAATCTTGTATTTCATAATTAAACGCAGCAGAATTAAATGTGGAATTACTTTGCAGTTCAATAAGTTTATCTCTTATTGCTCCTAAAAGTCTTACGTCATCAATTCTACCCTGTGAATCAGGGTTTAATTGATTCATGTCAATAAGATGGAGAAGGCCCGAAGATTCCCCAGCAGACTTAAGGGTAGCATCCATTGCGAAGTTCGATCCACTAAAGGCAATGGTCCCATTCCCACCTACTAGATGTAGATTTTGAGAGAGTTCATTACCACCATTATCTTTTACATAAATAACAGGATCTGTAATGGCATCGAAAAGTCCTCCATTGCTATTATATTCAAGGCTAGAAGTGAATATTGCTTGGAATCTAGAAGTGCCAGGTGCTGTGTCAAATGAAGCATTAGTAATGATTTGTAAAAATCCATCATTTAGTTCTCCATCCCACGCTAAGTTTTGTGGAAGATTAAATAAATCTCTTCCATCACCTGTAAATCTATTAGCGGATATAGCACCTGAGGCTGTTATATTACCTACAATATTAGCTTCATTTGCTATTAGTGTTGCACTTGAACTTATATCTCCACCAAAAACATTTACTCCTGTTCCTGATGAACTTATTTGTCCTGATGCTGTTATATGACCGTTGGCTGAAATAGTTATTGCTTCACTTGATCCTTCACTCTGAACTATTACATTCCCAAGTGATTGGATACCAACATTAGCAACTAAACTGTTAGCAGTTAACGATAAAGCATTAATACCACTACTTGCACTTATATTACCTGATGCCGTAATATCACCTGTAAATGTATGGGAATCATCTGATGAATTTCCAAATATATTTGAACCAGATGTTACTGTGGTTATACTTTCTGTAACAATATATGAATTTGCTCTTAAAGTACCATCAATAACAACACCATTATCATCAAATGATATCGGGAGTAAGCTACCTGTTCCGTCAGCTAAATTAGTTCCGTCTGTTTGGACTACTTTCTGATAAGTATCTTGTATATTTTGTCCTGTGAAGTCGTTGACTGCCATTTATAACCATTTTTATTTCTTTTTTTCAAGAACTCTTAATACACCATCTATAACTTTGCCTGTGTTTTTCACGGTATTTTCTTTGAGATACGTTGCTACTATGTTATTCAATTCGTTACGTTTGAATGAAATGTTATTTACGTTAATATCTTCTTTTATTAAAAGTTTTAATACATTTATTACATGTTGTTTTTCAGTAATTGTTGGTTTTTTATTTTTAACTTTAACCCTTACTTTAGTTTCTAATATAGGTTTTTTAGAGGATTGAGATTTAACCTCAACAGTTACTTTTTTACTTGCATCAACTTCAAAATCTGATTCCCAAGGAGTAAAATAAGTGTCTTCTGCTATTACTTCTAAACGAATATTACCTGTTGTGTTTTCATCTATTAGACCCTTTAATTTTCTAATAGGAATTTCACATTTTCCTTTTGATGAAATATTTCCATTAAAAAGTAAAGAGTAGTCTGAAGTTTCAACTACTAAACGTGCTTTTGATTTACTTAAACTGGCCCCTTCTAATTTAATGTCACATTCAAAAAGCTCAGATTTATCTGTAAATAGTTTATACATAAGTTGATTTTGTTATAAATATAGAGTAAATATTAAAACTTAATATTTTCTGTGATTACCTCTATGCCTAATACTTTTTCGGCTAGTAATTTTATGTCTGAAACTTTAATTTTATAGTTTTGGATTTCTTTTTCTTCTTTAATAGTTTTACCTTGAACTTTACAAATAAGTTTTATAAGACGTTTTTTCTTTTCATCCTCAAACTTAGTCCATGGCATATCTTCTGCCATTACTCCACCACCACCTACTCCTACTGCTTCTTCAACTAAGGCAACATCATCCCATGTATAGGGAAATGATGATGATTTAAAACCTACTTTATAATCTTCACTAGGGGGAGCAATATTCCATTTAAAATCTGCATCTTCCCATTTTATGGGGGTTCTATCTCCTACTGCCATTTATTATAATGATATCTTTATAGTACCTGAATCATTATATAATCTTCCAGCTACTCCTGGATCTGAAGTTGGCAAACCAGAAAAATCTACACTTGATCCATCTACTACTAAAGAACCAAAAGAACCTGTGCCGATACTTGAGCTAATATTGCCTGAGGCTGTTACATGTGATAAAACATTTAGTTCTTGATTTACTTTTAAACTATCATTAATCACAACATCTGTTCCTAAAGTATTTGATATATCTTTATTTAGGTTTACTGCGGTTGAAGAGAATCTTGCTGCAATTACATCATTACCTTCAATAATTACTGTATCATCTGCAAACTGTAGACCTGTATTGGCATCTCCTATGTGACTTACTAATTGATCTGATTCTATTTTATTAGCTAGGATAGTTCCACTTGCGCTTATATTACCTGAGGCTGTTATATTGCCCACAATATTAGCTTCATTTGCTATTAGTGTTGCACTTGAACTTATATCACCTGATGCTGTTAGGTTGCCAGTTAATTGTATATCTCCTGTGTTATTTTCTGATAGATTTAAATTACTGTCAATTAAATCAGTATATTGTGCTTGTGATGGTATATCACCCGTTTCAAAATATCCTTTTAATGTTGGTCTAGTTTGTTTTGCCATTTTATCCTATTGTATTACTTATACCTATTTGAGCATATCCTACTCCTGTGGTTTTTTGTTGTATATTTTGTTTTCCTGCTTTTTCTCTAACTTGTTCTCGTGTTAAAGGAGAACCTGAAGGTGTTACTGTTAATTCACTATTAAAAACTACAGTGGATTTGCTATAATATTTTTGTGGTTTTTTATTTAATTCTTTATTAATACTATTCGGTACTAAATATCCTTGAAGCATTAAACCAAAATCTGTTTTAACAATTCTATTGTCTCCTTGAGTTAATTCAGTTGTATTACTAAAAGTGTCTATTTTAGCATTAAATTTAAATCTTTCTTTATCCCCCCAATATGAATCAGAGGTATAGTTAATCATTTCGATTAATTTATTCATTTGTGCAACGTAATCACACCAAATAGTACAAGTATAATTTAATTTTATAAAATCAGGTACAACAACTGCGTGAAATTCTTTTTGGGGTCTTCTGTTTTGAAGTACTGAAAAATTATCATACTGATTTCTTTTTGTATATTTTTCTTGAAATGTATAATATAATTGGGGGTTATTTCCATCTAATTTATTTCCAAGATCTCTTCTTTTTTCAACACTGTCTCTTTTAAACATGATAAGAGGAACTTGTATTTTACCTTCTTTATCTCTAAAATAACCATCTTTTTGAACACTTTTCCATCTTTCAGGGGCACCATAAATTATAGGTACATTTGTTCTATTACCATTTATTAAAACAGAAGGTTTAATAACATTATTAAAATAATACATTATAGCTTCGTCATGATCTTGTAAACCTATAGATATATCTCTTACATTATCATCTTTTCTTGAAGTTATATTTCCTCTATTAATATTAGCTCTTGTTTCTGGGGGGTTTATGCCTTTTACAATAGGTGTAATATTTTGCTGTAAACGATCATAACCGCTTGTGGGGATAGGTCTTCTAGGGGTTATTTCTTTTTTGTTTTTCATTTTATCCTAATAAATTTGCTGTTCCACCATCTAATTTTGTTGTTGTAGGATATTTACCTTCCCTTAATGGTATTAAGTTTAATTTTTCTACTCTTGAAATATGAGTATTAATGAGAATTGAAAAACTATCACCAAAATCTGTTGTTTCTTCTGCTATTGCATAATCAGGATCTCTTCCTAATATTAATTGATTTTCAATTTTTGAATCTACTTCATAAAAATTATTCCTAAATAATAATAAATCTCCTATTTCAGGTACTAAATTTATATCTCTAAGTTCGTCTTTTAAAAATCTAAAATTAACTATTTGATTAATGTCAGATCCAAAATTATCAGATGACCAAGATTGATCCTCTCTATTAATTAAACATGCTATTTTTAAGGGTTCAAAGTATTGTTTTCCAGGGGCTTCCCCATATACATTTACTTTTGTTTGTTCTAAAGCAAATTTGTAATAAGCAATTTCTGTTTGGATGATATCATTGATTAATTCTTTATTTAAAGAACGAAACAGTGAAACATCTCTTGAACCTCCAAATAATGCCATTATATTCTTTTTATAGTTTCTGGTTTAAATTTTATAGACTTAACACCAGGTATTCTTAAATCATTTTTATCTAAATTAGAAATTAATATATCTTTTCTAAAATTTTCAATATCTTGTTTAGGGTCTGTTCTTGTTACAAATTTTATTTTTACTCTTGTAAAATCAACTTTATCTTTTTGTGGGTAATTCTCAGGAGTAATATTATTAACAATAGTTACTTTATATAAACCTCTAATTTGGTCTAATATACTTGTAATAGAAAAACTTCTATCAGATATGATGTCTGCTTCTACTTGAAAAGTATTTAATATTTCTGATAATACATTTGTTAATCTCATAATTATCCTATATAAATGTGGTATGGTATTTTATAGTACGTTTCCTGTGTTTGTTGAGCCTCTTGATTTTTTCTTTCAAGTTGTTTTAATCTAGTTGTTTCTTCTAATAATTTTTGAAGTTCTTCTATTAAAGCTGTTTTTTCAGCTGAAGCTTCACTTAATAATCGAGCATAGTCTAAAGTTGTAGTTTCTCCTGGTATAGGTAAAGATTGATATTTGCCTCTGATACCACCTAACATTTCTTTAGATAAAGCTAAAGCATATCTTCTAATCCACTGTCTTCCTGGCTCATTTATGAAAGCATAAGTAGGATTAGTGTAAGGTACATTTGATATGTCAGTTATTAAATTAGGGGCATCATTTTTTACAGGGGCGTTTGCTACAGATTTTAATTGATACTCAAAATGTAAAGTATAATCTCTTGTTGGTATTGGGAACAGTTTTAAATATCTATTATCTTCTATATTAAAGTGATAACCTGATTTTCTAATTGTGTCGTTTAATTCAATTGCTTGTAATTTTTGAATGTCAAAACTTAAAGGCATTAACATAAAGTTTACACCTGGAGAATAATTACCAAATCCAAACGTTTGCATTAAAGATTGGATACCTGTACCTGTACCAGCATAAGGATCAAAATATCTATTAATAGCTGCTGGTTGGTAATGCATTATTCTTTTTATGTAAACTGCCTCAGAACCACTAAGTGATGATGATATATCAGTTAATAAGTCGTATTTTTGTTGATTTATCTTTACATCTAAAGAACCTGATAATAATTCATAATCACCACCAGCACCATCTACTTCATTACCATATTGTTCAGATACATTAATAGTACCCCCCATATTAGGAGTAATTAACTGGTTATTAAAATTAGATCCCGTTGTATTACCTTCTAATGTTTGAAAGTTATTTATAATTTGAAAATTATATAATTGAGCCCCATACTCATTAGTTGCCTCTTCAAAAGCAGTAAAGAAATTTGCTGCTTGTAATTCTATATCTATTAAAGGATATCCTAAGCGTTTAGCACACCAATCAGCTACATTAACTGCATCTAACTGAAAATCATCATCACTATCGTAAAATGAAAAAGGTGTTAAACTTGAGTCAAATGATGACGAGCCGGGCCATATTGGGATTTTTGCCATTTTTTACTAAATTAGGTTATTCCCTTATAAATATGAAAAAATAACGAAAAATTAATGATAACCGTTCAATAATTCTAATAAGTCATCTATAGCATCATGTCTATGACTATCATTAAGTATACATTTATAAACATACTGTGAATTAACTAGTTTAGCCATATCATGATATGCAGAGTAATTTTTATCTTTTAAATCTATTTGATATGAGTCCCCACAAAAAATCATTTTAGAATCTTTACCTAATCTTCCAATAGCCATTGCTAATTGAGATCGGGTTAAGTTTTGAAATTCATCTACAATTACTACACTATTGTCAAAAGTTCTTCCTCTAAAATGGGCTAAAGAAACTAATTCTATTTGTTCTGAGTTTTCCATTTTATCTAATATCATTGGTTTATTATAAACTTTTCTCATATTAGATCGAATTGGTACTAACCAAGGTTCCATTTTTTCTCTTTCTGAACCAGGAAGAAATCCATTATCTTCTGTAGAAATAGTAGGTCTAGTTATAATAATTTTATTAAATTGACGTTTAAAAAATTGATCTAAAGCTACTTGTACTGCTAATAATGTTTTACCACTTCCTGCTTTACCTACTATAAAATTAAAGGGATGTTTTAAAATTTGGGTTTTTGCTTTTTTCTGTTCTTCTGAAAGAGATAACGAAAATCTGACTGCTCCTTTTGGTGGGCTTTTTACCATATTATCTTTTACTGCCATTATGTAACGTTTGATAATACATATAAAAAAAAGAGCCGCTATTGCGGCTCTTTTAAAGATATGCTTAAACTAACTATTATAGTTGGTCTAAATCTGATATGATTACTTTACCATAGAAATCAGGACGAACCATTTTCTTAGCGTAACGAGTCATGATACCTTTACGTGGAGTAAATGATACCGGATCGTACACTAGTGGCGTCATGATTAATGGAATGTATGGAGCAAATACAGCACCAGTTTCAAGGAATTGATTTCCTTTATAACCCAATAAAATGACATTTTCAGTCGTGTATGGGTTTTTATAAACTGTATATCTGTTATTAATTGCACCTATCTTTTGAACACCCATGTTGTATTTGTTCTGTTCTCCTGCAGAGTCAGCAGCAAATCCTGGGATTGATTCTAAGATTGTAGATACTTTAGGAGATACTACTAAGAAATTAGCGCCACCTCTTAAAGTTTTCTGGTGAATTAAGTTAGATACTTTCTGTAATTTAACACCTAACGTTTGGAACCAAGACATTTTAGTGTAATATACACCATTTGTGTTGGAAGCAATTGTTTGTGTTGGGTGCTCAGTACCACCTGCTGTTGTATTAGGATTAGTTAATCCTGTAAGTGTTACGTCATTTCCTACCTTAGCACTCCATGCTTCAACTGTGTCTGCGTTTCTGATTAACATGTCTAAGACTTCTAGATCAATTTCCATTGAAATATATTCACTTAAGATTGAAGTTAATTCTGCTTCAGCGTCAATTGAATGGTAAGCATTTAGATCTTGAGCGAACTCAGGAGTCCATTGTGCTTTCAATTTACGTGTTTTAGCAGCAACTGTATCACTTCTTAACTGAACATTAATCTCAGGAATTTGTTGATCAGAAACTCCAGCACCTGGGATACTATCCTCAAAGTCACCTCTATCATCTAAGTTATCTGGTCCTGTTAGGTAAGTAACAGATGCAGAAGTTGCAAAGTTAGCAGTTGCAGAAGCTGAAACTACAAACTCAACATTAGATCCATTGATTCTTGTAAATTGTGGGAATACCTCAATAGTATCAGCTGAAGTAGCTGAAGTAAGAGTAAATGCTCTAATTCCTTCTGTGTCAATGTTAGTTAATGCACTTGTTGGGATTTGGATAGTTTTAATAACGTCTGCTCTAAGACCATTTGCGTTACCTGCACCAAAAGTTGATACAGCTACACCACCTGCGTTAGCATGAGAGGCTGAGAATTCAGTATCATTATTTAAAATACCACCAAATTCAGCAGATGCTGAAACACCCGCAGCATTTACAGTTGATTGAGTTATTGAATATCCAAACTCACCAGCACCATAAAGACCTTTATTAAACGCACCGTCAGTTCTCTTAAGATCTGAAGTAGCACCATATAAAGATTCGGTAGCTGTTTTAAAGTTTTGTGCGGTTCCATACTGGAAGTCTAAATAGAAGATCAATCCAGCAGGTAAGTTCATTGGTTGAACCGACACTAAATCTTTAGCAACGATTTCACCAAATACTCTTCGTACTAATGGAAGAGCAACACCAGCCCATGCTTCTGAATTACCAGTTGCAATTGATGCATCAGTTCCTACAGAGGAAGCTTCATTCACCAATTGTTTTGCTTGGTTTTCCAAAAGAATCGACATGTTGTTTTTTTCTGTCGAAGATTCAATTCCTTCTAAAAGTCCTGATTTTTCCCACTTGCCCGATAATTTTTGAGCTTGGTTTTGTAGAACTTTATAAGGAGCTGCACCTTCTAATAAATGATTTACATTGTCCATTTTGTAATTCTTTTAAAGTTAATTATTCGTTTATTTTAATATTTGCTAATTTTTGAAAGCGAGATACCATATCATTAGATTCTGCGATTACTTCTTTTTTAGGAGCAGTGGATGTACCAGCTGCTTTAGAAGCTATTCCAATACCTTCTTTTAGGGATTTTGCTTTAGCTTTTTTAGATGCTTTCTTTGCATTAGCAACATTGAAAGTATCTTTGATAGTTTCATATATTAATTTAGCTTCTTTAGTGCTTTCAGCTTTGTCTAGAGTTTCAACTACACGTAGTTTTTGACTTTCGTCTAACTGGTTTGCTTTAAAGATTCTATTAACATATAATAGTTTAGAATTTAAGAGATTAACTTCGTTAAGTTCATTACGAACTGTTTCTAAAGCTGCTTTAGTTTCCTCAAGCTCTTTTTCTACAGCTTCTTCTGCACGGCCACCACCTGTAATGCCAGCACCAGCGCCTGTTTTGCCTAAGAAATTAGCTACTCCTTTTATTTTGTTTCCACCAGCATCTTTAATGGATTTCATTAAACCTTCTTTACCGCCTGCTGCTTGAAATGCTATCGTTGAAACCCCTAATAAGGGTATCAATGCAGCTACAGATGTTGCAAGGTCTTCCTCTAAAGTTGCGGTTTCATCCATGCCGTGACTTATTTCGTCTACGTCATTGTCTTTAGCTTCTTTTTTAGAATCGTCGTCTTCTTTTTCTTCTAAACTTTCGATTTCTTTAAGAAGGGCGTCTAAGTTAAATTCTTCACTTTCATTTAGACCTTGATTTACATCAGTAGCATCTGCTTTAACTTTTGAAATCTGGTCAGCTCGATAGTTAGGATAACCTACCGCTTCATCTACTTCTTCTTTATCGTCTTTTTTGTCGTCTTTGCTTTTTTTCTTTTTAGCTTCGTCGACTGTTTCGTTACCTTCGGTTACATCTTCTTCACCTTCAGCAACTGTGTCTTCTTCTATCGCTTCTTCTAAACCTAATTCATTAAGAATTTCTTCTAAATCAATAGTTTCATCTACATTATCTCCTACTTCAGCTTCAGTTTCCATACCTACTGTTTCGTCTACGTCATCTTTATCAATAGCTTCATCGTAGTAAGTTTCCTCCATGTCGTCGGCTTCATCCATGTAAGTTTCCTCCATGTCGTCGGCTTCATCCATGTAAGTTTCTTCTACATCTTCGTCTAAATCTTCAGATAATTTAGCAGAAAGCATAGATTGAAGTTTTGGAGTAAAAGCTTCTTCTAATGCAGCTTTTGCGTTTGCAAGAGCAACTTCACGAACTGCTTTAGCATCAGCGATAGCTTCTTTTAAAATGTCCTTTGCCATTTCTTTTAATTGTTTTTTGTCTCTTTCGAGTCTCGTTAATAAATTGTACGGGAAATAAGGTTATTAGGAACCTTAATAAAGGGTTATTAATAGTCAGGGACGGTTTATTATAAAATCCGTATGTTTCTTCCACAATACATATAACAAATAAATAAAGGCCAAAAAAGGCGCCATAGGCGCCTTTTAAGGTATTTAGACAAAAATTACTTTTTATCTGTAAAGAAAGATGCTATAAGAACTAATACAATTAGTCCTACAAATCCACCATCACCAAATCCTTCTACTAATGTAGTAAGATTAGCAATGGCATCCATTCCAAATACAGATGTACCTGTTAGTACATACCAAAGGATAGTTACAGGGATTAAAGCTAAAAGTAATTTACCTAATCCTCCTAAAAATCCATTTACTATTGAAAATATCTTTTCCATAATTAAAAATTTAAGTTAAAAATTAAAATTTAAGACCTACTCCTAACTGTAAGTTAGTAGTTTTAGCCGTTGCGTCGTAAACCACTTTAGGATCTACATACACGCCTTTGTGAAACGTAAATAATTTACCTGCACCAATACTTAAATTATCAGTGTTTATACCTGTAGTTGCGATATACGCAAAGTACCCTTTGTGAAAGTATCTTGCGTGTAAATCAACAACCACACCAGCAGAAGAATCAGTTTGTGAAACATTTACACCTACCATAAGGTCATCTGTTACACCATATCCTACTGTGGGGCTTACGGACCACTCAGTCCATGCTGTATTAGCAATATCACCAGTACCAATGTACCAGTCACCTTTTTCCTGTGCGTTTACTCCAGTGACCAAAAGCAGTCCTAAAGCTAAACTTAAAAATAGTTTTTTCATTGTTTTTGTTTTAGTTAATATTCTGTGAATTGAAAACGAAAGGAAGTAGGAAAGACTCCCTTTGTGTTTGATATTTTTTTTAATCTCTCATATACCTAGAGTGTTATTGTAACCTTTATTGTTGTGTATACATATGACTAGATTCTTAAAAAGCCACATCTTTTATATAAAATTTTACGATTATGAACAGTTAACTGTTCATGACTTTAACATTTACACATACCTGTGTTGTCACAAATAATGTCTCTAATAATGTTATTTACGTTTGTGTATCGATATTCTGATACTGAACTTACTATACCTTTACCTTCTTGTAATGCTCTACCTACGGGAGTCATAAAGGCACCATGTGTTGAGGGGGTACTAACAAAATCAAAACAAAGTAACTCAAAATCATCTTGTACTTCTACTGTTCCATTTAATCCTTCTTGAACACTACCCATGCCTCTTGAACTAATTCCTATTGTAATACCTGAAGCGAATAATGCTTGTAATATTTTTCCTGCTGGTGTAGGTAGTATTTCTACTTCACCATAAACATCATCTCCAATCATTTTGATCTTAGTTACATTATGGGATACATTTTGGAGATTAATAACAGAACTTTCGGGATGGTCTAATTCTCCTAATGCTCTTTTTTCTCTAACAGGACCTTCAATATATTTATTAATTTCTCTTTCTAAAATTTCTTTAGGATAAACTCTACCATTTTGGTTTTTAGCTTCTGCTCTTTGAATAACACCCTTTACAACTAAAGGTCTATTTTCTTTTAGAGTAGCTTCCGCTAAACTTTTATCTACTTGAAATGGTCTGTATTCTGTTAATAGCATATTATATTTCTTTATAGCCCATATAGCCTTTTTTCTTTTTTCTTTTATTATCTCCAAATGCTTTTGGGGTAGCATAAGCGGCACTCGCACCAGGGGTAAATGAAGCGCCTGTACCTGTCATGCTTGCTTCGTTTGCTTTTTTAGCAGAAAAATATTTTTCCATTATTTTTTCTACTGTTTTATAGTCCTTTCCTTCTTTTGTTTTTTTCTTTAATTTATCTAAAAAGGTATTTACAGACTGTTTTAAAAAACCAGGTTTATAATCACCAGCATGATGTTCATTTACTTCATCATCAAAAGCTTTTTGTAAGTTAGCTTTTTCATTATCTAGAATTGTTTTTAATTCTTTTATAAAAGGATCATAATTATGGGTGCCATATTCATCTATTAATACCTGTGCGACACCTTTAGCAAAGTCCATATATGGCATATCTGGATCTAAGGATATAATAGCACTGTTAATTAGCTTAGATAATTCTGAACTAGGAGATTCTTTTAAAAGTTTTGTTCTTTGGTCAGCTTGCCAATTATGTATGTCAAATGGTTTAGCCATGGATTGTTTTTAATTCATTTACTAATTCATAATAATTTAATAGATTAATAACGTTATCATCATTTACTGATGTTTTTTTACATAATGTTTTAATCATATCCCTTGTTTCTTTTAATTTAACAGAAATAGCTTTATCTTCTACTTTACTAGAATAATTAGTAAGTAATTTTTTTACGGATTTAATTTCTGTATTTATGTATTCTTTTAAGGAAGGGCTATTAGTAACGTTATTTACATATTCTTTTAGTAATAGTTTTTGGTTTTGTTCTAGTCCCTTATACTTACTATTAAACTTTTCAAGTAAAACCTTATAAGTAAGTAATCTTGTATCTTTATCATATTTAGCATAATCCTCCATTACCATATCTTTTTTCTTTTTAGTATTTAAAGATGTACCTGTAATGTGTTCTAGTAATGTTACTTTTGAATTAACGATAGATAAAGGGGAAGCATTATTGTTTTCTAGTAAATTAAAAACTGATGCCATTACTTTATAATTTGATATTTTAGCTTTAAAGAAATTATTTACATCATATGTTTCTTTAATTTCTTTAATTAAATTATATTTTTCTTTTCTTAACTGTCCCTTATTTAATTTCCCATAAGCCTCTACTAACGTATTAATTAATAAAGTAGCTTTTCCCTCTTCTTTAAATTTTTTATTTGTAAATGTATGGTAAATCTTATATTCTTTTAATAAAGAAGAGTTACTAGTAAAATGCTTCTTGATAAGGGATAAAGCTTTCGGTTGACTACCAGCGATAGTGTCAGCGGTTAACTGCCTTGTGAGGAGTTCAAATAAAATTCCAGTATTCTTGTACTTAGAATGTTTTACTTTCATTGTTTACGTATAAATTCGAATTATCTGTATATAAATATAGAACTACTTTTAAGGCTTAATATTTTTTTCAGATAATAAACCATTTTCATCCGTTTCTTTTAATACTTGTTTATTATTTTTTATTTTTTGAAGAGATTTTTTTACTTTTGCCGCCTCAAATGTAGAAACTTTGTTAGTGTCTGTTGGTCTTTCGGGTCTAGGAGATGATTGACCTTTTTTCCCTAAAGGATCTCTACTAAAATTACTTTCATCAGATCCATATGAAGTAGGTCTTTCAGTTGGCCTGCCTGGTTCTTTTTCGTCATATCCTGTAGGTACTTGTGCGGGGCCTACTGCTTTGTCCCTTTTATTGCCATATAATGAAGCTAAATCATGGGGAGTACCATAAGACATACCAGATTCTGTGGGATCGTTTCCTTCATTTTCAATTTGAGACATTCTAAATTTATGAAAAGCATCTGTAGTCTGTTGGTCTTTTTCATTCTCATATTCATCAGGTGATAAACCAAATACGTTTTCATAAACCCAATCTTTTGAGAATAAACCTTTATCTAACATATCGCCCGCAACAGTAGTTTTAGCAGTAAATAATTCTACCTTTTCTTGTTCATAAATTACAGAAGGTGTAGTTAATTCTAAAGAAAAATCTACTAAAGATTCATCATCAAATCCTTGTGAATATAAATGTACTAAAGCTATTTTAGTTAATTCTGATTCTATAATTCTCTGAACACGTTCTACTGTACGTGCAAATCTAACATCCATACCTGCTAATGTTGATTTACCTTCTACTCCTTCTTCATATCCTAAGAAAGGTTTGGGTATTTTAAGAGCAGCCATCATTTTATGTTTTAAATACTCAATATCCGCTGTACCATCATAATCTAGCCCTTTTGTGGTTTCAATTCGGGTTGCATTATCATTACCTCTGACTGGTATATAAAAATCTTCAGTAATATTTTGCATATTATATTTTAGATTATAATCACCTGTGTTTTGGTCTATGTATGGTGTTTTCTTCATTTTATTAACGGTTTCAGCCATAAACTGTTCTACTTGTTCTGGTGGTATAGCCCCCACGTTAATATAAAATGTTCTTTTTTCAGGTGCCCTCATAATTCTATGAATTAACATAGCATCTTCCATTAACATTAATTGTTTAAATACTTTACGAGCTGGTTCTAAATAAGCTCTACCGTAAGGAAGATAATTAGAATCAGTAAGTAATCTAAAATGGGCTACTTCATAATTTTCTAATTGGAATTGATCCCTTCTAATTGTGTTAGTAGCCCCTGAAGCTAGTCCATTTGGATCAAGTGTAAATCTAGTATAAGAAGGATTTTCTGGATCTGTTCCCTCTTCTCTTACCACTTCATATACTGATAAAGGTATAACATTATAAACTCCAAATTTTTCAGATACTTCCATTTTAAGATAAAAATCCCCATATTTACACATATTTCTAACCCATGTAGATAAATTAAATTCTACATTTAGAACATCATAAAATAAGTTATGCAATACTTTTCTAACATTTTCATTAGAAGAATTAATATTTAAAACCTGCCCATATTCGTTTCTTGAAGTGCATTCATCCGAAATAATATCAAGAGCAGCTGCAATAATAGGGTCATGATCCATAGCTTCATAATCACTATAAAGCTGCAGTCTCATTGACTGATAATTAAGTGTTGGATTGTATTGTAATGAAGATCCTACAGGTCTATGTAATCTTGTAAATCTATCATATAGTGAATTAGTGGCTAGGTTTCCATATTTTTGGATCCTGCCAGTGTCCATTACTTTTAATCGTTTTCCCCCTACATTTCTAATGATTACATCACTGGAAAATAATCGTTGTAGTCTTGAAAATAAACTAGTATCTGCCATTTATCGTGTTTTTTTATACATATATTAAATAAGCCAAGTCAAATCTTGTTGTCCATGTTCCCCTAAGTCTTGAGTCCACCCTGCATCTTTTTTATTTGTACCACTAGTGTAAATACCTGGAGTGCTTTTACCTAAATTTCTTAATGTAGCTCTTGTTAAATCTATTCCTTGTTGTGCAAATTTAAGGGCTGTGTCTCTTACATAACACCCCGTTGCCAAAGACATAACTAAATCATCATTATATCCTGTTTGGGCTTCTGCTCTTCCATTTTTCCAAATAAAAGTTCGTAATTCTTCCATTGTTCTTTTTCCCTGAATGGTGACTGATTTTTCTCTCATATAAGCATCTAACTTACCTATAGTTAAAGGACGAGTTTTCATACTCATTGTGAAACCAGGAACCATTTTAGATGTATCTGTTACATCATATCCCTTAGCTAAAAATGCTTCAGCACTTGTACCTGCGTCTCCTTTAGGAGAATAATATAAATTTTGATAACCTTTATCAATTACAACTTGTATGGTATTCCAACCTATATTAGCATTTTCAATTACAAGTAATGCATTATTATATTCAGTTGCTATAGCAACTAACATATGGCCGTATTCTTTTGTGCCAATTTGACCTTTGAATTCACCTATCTGTTTAGCTTCTTCAATATCAATAATATGGAATGCAGAATAGTCTTTAGAATCACCCCTAGCTACATCTGCTACAACCATATATTTTCTTGTATAGTCTGGATATTCCCAAATATGTAAATTACCTTCTACTCCTCTTTTTTCTACGGGTTCACATAAATAAGTTTTTTCATAATAAGATAAAAGTTCAGGATTAAAAACGGTATTACCCGAAGTTGTAAAATCACAGTCACATTCTTGTGAAGCCATTCTGTCCCCTAATTCAGCATCTTGTTGATTTCTCCATTGTTGATCTCTTTCAGGGTGTACTGTCCATGGTAATTTAATAGGGATAAATCCATTCTGGTTTTCTTGGGCTTTAACCCACATTCTGTGAAAAAAGTTTCCTGTGCCATTTGGTGTAGATAGCACAATTGCTCTACCACCGGTTGATAGTGTTTGTTGTGATGATGCCCAAATATCTTCTATTCTATTTTCTTCAATAAAAGCAGCTTCATCAATTATCAGTAAAGAAATTGCTTCTGATCTACCAGCATCACTTGCTGCTGATACTGCTTTGATCTGGGATCCATTTTTTAAACGTAATGCTAATTTATTTTTTTCAACAAACCCAATTTGCAGCCAAGAAGGTAAATTATCGTACATAAATTTTACCTTTGTTACTAAGTTTTTTGCTGTGTCTTGTTTAGTTGCAACTACTAATATATTTTTATCTTTTTGAAAAACCATCATCCACAAAGAAATACCTGCAGATAATGTTGATATACCTAATTGTCTAGATTTTAAAATAATATTCCTATCATTTTTATTAAGTTGTTTCAATACCCCTTCTTGGAAGGGGTACAAGTTAAATTGGATTCTACCTCTAGTGGGGTGTTGTATATAACAATATTTTTTCATAAAGTAGACGGGATCCTGGGCACATTTAATGTACTCTTGCTTTATGATTTGTTTTATATTGGTATTAGCCATATTATTTATTATACATATCTAAAGTAGATTTTATTTTGCTTATTCTTTCTTCTGTAGTTCCTGATATTGTAACTACTTTGCCAGGCATATGCCTGTGCATTCCTAGTATTGATGATATTTTTTTATGAATAGCTAACCTATAGTCTTCATTTGTTTCTCTGACCCCATTATCTTCCATAGGTACAGATAAATCATTTATATGAAATATGATATCATATTCTTTTATAAGGTGCCATAATACTCCATTTATGTGTAATTTTTCAGCTTTACTCATTGATTTAGACAATGCACAAAAAGCCATTACATCAATAATAGTTCTATCTGTGATTATTTTTTCCTGCATTAATTCAGCTGATCTTTCAGCTGCGAAAACTAATTGACCCTTTAAAGTACTATCTGTGTTTAAAGGTATTCCCATTGAATTTAGATATTGACTTCTTTCTGTTCTAAAGGTATAATCTTTGAATTTAGATTCTTTTTTTAAAGCATTTACTAATGTAGTTTTACCTACACTCATTGTTCCACATAAACCTATTTTCATCTTAATATCTTGTTTGTCCCTTAAATGCTGGATTTTTATACCAAGGTAAACCTTCTTTACCTTTTATAATTTCTTTCCATGTTTCTTTATCATATTGAATACCATTTAAGTAGTATTCTTTTTTCTTTTGTCCTTTATTTTCTAAAGCTGGTCCTTCTTCATTGTGAAGCAATATTCTACCATTTCCAAAATCTACTACTCTTGCTCTAGTTTTAGTTCCATCTTCTTCAATTTTATAAACTCTTTTTACTTTTGTTTTTGCTCCTCTTCGAGCTTTTAATTCTTCTTTAGTTAATTCCATATTTTATACTATACTATGTTCGTGAAAATCAGGATATTCTTCTACTACATTTAACAATGATTCAGCAACATAAGTACCTTGAGCTCCTGATACTGTAATACCTCTTGCTGATAATGCATCACCTACAAAATAAACATTAGGAAACCTAGTAAGACTTAAATCTTCATAATTAACTAAAGGTTCAGGTGATAAATATTTTACTTCAGGCATGTAAACACCCCAATCATTACCTAATGATGGAAATACTTTTTGCATATCTGATATAAAATCTTCAATATAAACAGCATATTCACCTATAGCATCCCACAAAGGCTCCATACTATCTACAACATAACATTTTACATAATCACCTTCTGATGTTTTGGATGGCACTCTATGTGAGGGGGAATAAAACATTCCTCCTGAATCGTTTGCTTGTAGTTTTTTAACTGCTTCTCTTGACCAGTCAAATGGTTTGTCTATACCCTTAATTTCCATTAAAATACCAAAATTAGTCATATCATTTCTATATGATGGATCTTTTTTAGCATGACCATTATAACTAATGTCTCCATAAGTATGTTCTGCTGCTACATAAGCTGCATTATTGTTTGTACAAAATGAGCGAAGCGATACACCTTTATCATCATATTTTCTGTATAATTTAAAGTCATAAGACACATCAATTAATTTTTGAAAGTGTTTTTGTGGTGCTTCAAAACGTACCCCAATTTGTACTGATTTTGGTTCTGTAGGTAATTCATATTGTTCTGCTAATTGTTTTCCAAAATCAATTCCTGATTTACCAACACCAAAAATAAGTCTATCATATTTTATTTTATAAAATTTATTATTATTTAAGTCCTCAAAAGTACATTCTTGTGCTCTAGCATCAAAATCAATGTCAGTTACTTTAGATTCCCAAATAAATTCTACACCTTTATTTACTAAATAATCATACCAATTTTTACCAATCTCATGTAAATAATCAGTTCCAACATGCCATACAGGAAATAATCTTAATCCAAAATATGGTTTAATGAAGTCGGGTTCTGCTACTGGGTTTGAACATTGTACTTCTTCTGGTTTAGGGTGGAATCTTTTAAAATTAGTGATAACTTGATCCATTAATTCCATTGCTTTTTCTTCCCCACAGTATTTAGATAACTGACCACCTATTGAAGTGTGATAAGTTAATTTACCGTCAGACCAACCACCAGCACCTAACATGCCCGTCATTACTTCTTCAGGCAATCTATCATATGGGTTTTTACCCATGTCAATAATAGTGATTTTACCTTCAAAGTTATTGTCTACTAATTTTGTAGCGGCATTTATGCCAGCAACACCCGCTCCTACAATTACTACTTTAGTCATTTTTTATTTATTTATTAGTTAATGTATAAAAAAAAGTGACCCAATCCAAATGATTGGGCCACAGCTCCTTAATTATTTTTTAAATCGTCCGGCTATGAATCGGACTGTATGTCTTAGTTACAACATTTCATGTCGCACCATCCTAAACAAACTTTGTTAAAGGTGAGTGTACATATTAAGTTACAAATTACTTTTTTCATTTTTTAATTTTTACCAGGTACTTTACCAACTGCTTTTAAATTATTTAGATCATAACCACCAAATTTAAGACTTATATTAGATCCTATTGGTCTAAATACCCCATTTGGTTTTTTTTCATACTCTTGAACTTGTATTATTTCAATTCTTCCTAATGTAGAGCCTCCACCTGTAGGAGCAATAAATTTGCCTTTAAATTTTTCTAAATTACTACTCATACCTGTGTATCCATCTTGTGGAACTTCATATATATTTTTTTCTATATCTGAAAAAGAAATACCTTTCAAGGCTTCATTTAATTTACCGTACTTGTTTTCGGTAACCCATTTTTTATAATCAAAATTTCCCATTTTATTTTTTTCTTTTTTCTAGTGACCTACCACCAAAGTAGGCACCAATTACTGTTATTAATACTATTTGTAGTAAGTCTGTCCATTTTGCTTCAACATCAAATTCTATAGTTCCTGCATCGATAAATATCATAAGAACTGTACAAACGACTAGAAAGATTAAAACTAAGGGTCTTACATTTTTACTTAACCAAGAATCACTATTCATGTCTGCTTTCCAACGATCTGTTACATTTCGTTGCATTTCAGCTTCATGATTTAAGATTAATTCTTCTAATTTTCTTTTTGCTTCTAATTTTTCTTCTTTAGATGTTACTAAATTGTCTACAACACCTCCTACGGATTCAACTAAGTTACTTGCACCCGCTGAAAATATTTTTCCTAAAATTCCACTCATAACGTTTTATTTTTCATTTGTTTTTCTATAATTTTTATACCAATCTTCCCAATCTCTAAATAACATATTTCCTTTTAAATATGCTTCCATTTCCATTTTTCTCATGTGTTGATCATCTTGGGCATATGTTGGTGAAGAAGCATCCCCCATATTTAAATCACCTCTTTCGTTTTGGTGGTGATGTACTAATTCGTGAGAAAAAGATCTACAAATATCTTTTGGGTGTCTA
>VTLG01006213.1_pt1 | contig 19840 bp, 18 predicted proteins | sample 4694571 | NCBI WGS metagenome assembly VTLG01 (sample SAMN12604809, study PRJNA352737) | marine metagenome | biome: ENVO:00000447; feature: ENVO:00000209|ENVO:00000569|ENVO:01000036; material: ENVO:00002151; isolation source: viral sequences binned using virsorter ... | reverse complement strand
AAATGGCTAAAGGCTCTGCTAATAGCTTGCAAGCTATGAGAGCGCAAAAAAATGCTCTTATGGGTTTGCGTGATCAAGCTGATGTTACTGGATTAGAATTTAAACAACTTACTGCTGATATTGCTGCATTAGATGCCAGAATGCGAAAAGCTGGTGCTGGTGCTACCGGCTTTAAAAGCAGATTAAAAGGTTTTGCAAAAGGTGCTGGTGCTATAGCGGCTGGTGGTATTTTTGGAGGCCCAGAGGGTGCGGTTGGCGGTGCGATTGGACTTAAAGTTGGAGGCCCAGCCGGTGCTGCTGTGGGTGCTGCTATTGGCGCACAGGTTGGTATGGTTCGACAACAAATATCAGCATTAGCAGAATATTCTGCTGCTCTTGGCTTACAAAGAAAAGCATTAAGGCTAGTTATAGGAGATACAGCAAAATTTAATAAATCACAAAAATTTCTATTACAAACATCTAGAGATTTAGCAATACCTCAAGAAGTTATTACAAGACAATTTACTTCTTTAACAGCATCTGTTGTTGGTGCTGGTCAATCAGTATCAGATGCAGAAAAAGTATTTGAAGCAATAGCTGCTGGTATTAGAGGTACTGGTGGAAATTTAGAAGATATGAAAGCAGCAATGCGAGCGACTAGCCAGGTATTCTCAAAAGGCAAGGTATCAGCAGAAGAATTGAGACAACAATTGGGCGAAAGATTACCCGGCGCATTTACTTTATTTGCTAAATCTATGGATAAAACTCCAGCAGAATTAGATAAGGCATTGGAACAAGGAAAAGTAACTCTTGATGACTTTATGGGTTTTGCAAATTTATTATTTACAACTTATGGAGAGAACGCAAAAGTTTTAGCAAAAGGGCCAGAAGCTGCTGGAGACAGATTAACTACTGCAATGTCAGAATTGAAAGATAGCATTGGTCAAATATTACTTCCAATTGGAGCAGCGTTTCAAGAAACTTTTTCAAGAATAGTAGAAGATATTAATAAAGCTATTGAAAAATTTAAAGAGTTTTTTGGTATTGGACTTGAAAATGCAATTAAGTTAGCCGAGAAAAATATTGAAAGTCTTGAGAAAAGATTATTAAAATCTAGAGTAAATAGCCCTACTTATAGAAGGTTACAAAGACAACTTAAGGCTGAGGAAGCAAATTTAGGTGGATTGTTATTACAAAGAGAGGAGGAGGGTCAGGGAGGTGATAAAGAAAAAACAGATGACTTAACAAACAGTTTGAACAATGCAACAAAAGCATCTTTTTCATTTAAAGAAGAGTTAAGAAAAGCATATGATGCTGCTACTGATTTAACTACTCAAATTGGTAAAATTGGTTTAGATGCTATTAATAAAATGGCTGATGGATTTGCAGAGCTTGCTGTCTCAGGTAAGGCAAGTTTTGGAGAGTTAGCTAGATCAATATTAAAAGATTTACAAAAAATGATTATTAGAGCATTATTTTTTAAAGCCATAGTTAATTTCTTACCTGGCCTTGGTAGTTTTCTTGGTCTTGGCTCTGCTAGTACTACTGCTGCTGTAGGTGGTGAAGTTACAATGGCAAGTTTTAATGCAAAAGGAAATGTTTACGATAAAGGTTTAAAAAAGTTTGCAAAAGGAGGCATCGTAACACAGCCTCAATTATTTGCTTATGGTTCTGGAGGTACAGGTAAATTTGGATTAATGGGTGAGGCTGGTGCAGAAGCAATCATGCCGTTGAAACGTGGATCAGATGGCAAACTTGGAGTGCAAAGTTCTGGAGGTGTTGGTAATATTGTTGTAAATGTAGATGCTTCTGGTAGTTCTGTGGAAGGAGATGAACAACGAGGTTCAGCACTTGGACGTTTAATTGCAGAAGCGATACAATCTGAATTAATAGAACAAAGAAGACCGGGAGGATTACTTGCATAATGGCTGCATTTCCTACATCCCCAGAACCAAGTTATCCAGTAAAAAAACAATCTCAACCTTTTACTAGAGTTGTACGGTTTGCAGATGGGTATGAACACCGAATTGTTCTTGGACTAGCGAAAAATCAAAACCCAAAAACTTTTAATTTTATATGGAAAAATATTACAGAAACAGAATCAGATACGATAGAAGCTTTTCTTGACGCTAGAGCAAATGACAACGCAAGCTTTACTTATACACCTCCTAATGAACCTGCTGCAATGAATTTTGTTTGTCAAACATGGTCAAAAAATATGGAGTTTGCAAATAGAGCTACTATAAACGCAACTTTTAGAGAAGTATTTGAGCCATGAGTACAGCACCTATTGTTACTGATTTACAAAAACCTAATCCCTCTGCTGTTATTGAGTTGTTTACTTTAGAAACAACTTTAGAATTACATGGATCAAATTCAATTTATAGATTTCATAATGGTACAAATTTAAATAACAATGAGGATGTTATATGGGCTGGAAATCAATATATAAGGATGCCAATACAAGCAACTGGGTTTGCTTATCAAAGAGGGCAGTTACCAAGACCTAAATTATCAGTAAGTAATGCTCTTGGTACAATCACGGCTATTTTGTTAAATGTTAATAAAGTAACGAGAGGTAATGATTTGTCGGCCGCTACTGTTACAAGAATTAGAACTTTAGCGCGTTATCTTGATGCTGTTAATTTTGAACCAACAATAACTACGTCAACTACTACTGCAACTATTGCCGACCCTGCTGATGCTGAAACTGTAACTTTTACAGTAACAGTAGTTCAAGATGGAAATGGTGATAATGTTTTTGCTATTAATGGAAGTCAAAAGCCAGTTATTACAATGAAACGAGGCTCTACATATACATTTAATCAATCACATAGTTCAAATGTAGGACATCCATTAAGAATTAAATCTGATGCTGGAGGAGATGAGACAACTATAAATACCGGAACATTAGGAACAGATGCAACTGTTCTTTATCAACCATCTTATCCGTCTGCCCCTAACGACTTAAGATATTACTGCACAGTACATGGAAATAATATGGGTAACACAATAACGATGAATAACCCTAATACAACAACTCAACAAATTACAACAACTTCATCACAACAAATAAATCCTTTAGGTACTCCTGATCCTACAGCAGAGTTTCCAAGAGAAATATATAAGATTGATAGAAAATCAGCAGAAAATAGAAATGTTGTTGAGTTTGAATTAGCAGCAGTATTTGATTTAGTTGGAGTTCGTGCGCCTCAAAGACAATGTACAAGAAAAGATTTTCCATCAATAGGAACTTTTATTACATGACTTGGAAAGAGGAGGCACTTATTCATGCGAAAGACCAAGACCCTAAAGAGTCTTGTGGTCTGCTATTAAATGTAAAGGGCAAAGAAAAATATTTTCCTTGTCGTAATTTATCTATTACATATCATCAATGTTTCATAATTGATCCAGAGGATTATATAAAAGCAGATAATACAGGAGAGATTACCGCCGTTGTTCATAGCCATCCCATTACTCCTCCAACGCCAAGTGAGGCAGATAAAATTAGTTGTGAACAAAGTAATTTACCTTGGTACATTGTTAATCCAAAAACAGAACAATGGTCATATTTAGAGCCTTGCGGATATAAAACACCGTTATTAGGTAGACCGTGGGTTTGGGGTGTAACTGATTGTTGGAGTTTGGTAAGAGATTGGTATAAAGAAGAAAAAGGTATTGAATTAAAAGATTGGGATAGACCCACAACTCCAAAAGAATTTTTAGATAATCCTTTGTTTGAAAGTTGTGCATGGAGAACTGGTTTTAGAGTATTAAGGCCAGATGAGAAGTTAGAAGATGGTGATGCTATTTTGATGTCTATAGGATCATCAGGGTTAAATCATGTGGCTATTTTTTTAAATGGAGATGTTTTACATCATTTAACCGATAGACTATCTTGTAGAGAGCCTTATTCTCAATGGCTATTAAAATGCACAGGAGCTAGGTATCGTTATGTTGCGTAAATTAAAATTATATGGAGAACTAGCAGATTTTGTAGGTCATAGAGAATTTGAGATTGAGGCAAGTACTATACCAAAAGTTATGAGTTTTTTAGTAAATAATTTTCCAAAAATAGAAGCATATATAAATCCAAAATATTATCAAGTTAAAATAGGTAACTATTCAGTTGGTAGAGATGAATTACTTTTCCCAATAGGAAGCGAAGATGTACATATTGTGCCTGTTATAAGTGGGGCTGGTGGAAATGTAGGGAAAATTTTATTAGGTGCTGCTTTAATTGGATTAGCTTTTGCAACGGCTGGTACTGCTGTTTCACAGGCTGGAGGATTACTGAGTGCTAAAGGTTTTGCCGCCGCTGGATTTGGAACAAAAGCCTTGTTGGTTGGAGGTGCTGCTTTAGCTTTGCAAGGGGTTACTGATATGCTTTTCCCACTACCTCAAATGCCGAAATTTGGTAATGACAATGAGGAAGACCCTAAACTTTCTTATAATTTTTCTGGAACTCAAAATACAGGTCGGGCTGGGACTCCAGTGCCAGTTGTATATGGTGAAATAGTAACTGGATCTGTAGTCATTTCTGGAGCTATCGATACTGAGCAGGTACAAGCATGACTGACGCACCAAAGAAAATTATCGGCTCTGGCGGTGGCGGAGGCGGAGGCGGAGGCGGAGGCGGAGGCGCACCACAAAGTCCTCCTCCACCACCCCAACCGACTAGAACTCCTGATACTTTACATAGTAGACAGTTTGGAACTTTTCTTGATCTAGTTTCAGAGGGAGAAATTGAAGGTTTTGCAACTGCATCGAGAGAAGGTCGTACAAAAGGAACAACTACATATAATCATGCTGCTTTAAAAGATGTATTTTTAAATGACACTCCAATACTTAGATCTACTGCTAATTCAGCTAGTCCTATTGTTACTGATTTTAATTATCAAAACGTGGCCTTTACACCTAGATTTGGTACTTCAAATCAAGCAAAAATAAATGGTATTGAAAGTAGTGCATCTACTACAAGTGTTGGGGTTGTTGTTGAGTCTGGAGTATCTGGGGAGGTAACAAGAAGGCTTCTAGATAGAAGTCCAAATGCCAACCCTGACAGGGTTAGAGTAACAATTTCTTTTCCTCAGATACAACACGCAAAAGAAAATGGGGATTTACTTGGCTCAGAAGTAACATTAGAAATATATATACAATATAATAATGGTGGATATACAAGAGTTGTAAATGACACTATAAGAGGTAGAACTGCTGACGCTTATCAGAAGGATTATAGTATAAATATAACAGGCGGATTTCCTGTTGATGTAAGAGTAAAAAGAGTCACTCCAGATAGTACATCTTCTAGTCTAGTAAACGCATTTCAATGGACTAGTTTTTCAGAAATATTTGACGATGCTAATACATATCCTGACAGTGCTTATACTTCTATTCGCATAGATTCTATGCAATTCTCGTCTATACCTTCAAGGAAATTTAGGGTTAGAGGTATTAAAGTAAGAATACCTGGCGCAGGTGCTAATAACTCTGGTACTCCCAGTGTTGATAGTGAAGGAAGAATAGTCTACCCAAGTGGCTACGTTTTTAACGGAGTAATGGGAGCAGCGACCTATACAAGTTGCCCTTCAATGGCATTATTAGACTTACTCACAGATAGAAGGTATGGATTTGGCGTTCATATATCTCCTAATTTCAACCCTTCAAGCCCAAGCGATTCTGACTTGTATGAAAATCTAGATCTGTTTTCTTTTGTAAATGCAAGTAAATATTCAAATGAACTTGTTAATAATAATTTAGGAGGACTTGAAGCAAGATTTGCTTGCAATGTAAATATACAAACAACATCTTCTGCTTTTGACTTAATAAATGATATGGCAGGTATTATGAGATGTATGCCGATTTGGTCAGCAGGTTCAATACAACTCACTCAAGATAGTCCTAAAGATTCTAGTTATCTGTTTAATTTATCAAATATAACTTCTGATGGATTTGAATATTCTGGAAGCAGTTTAAAACAAAGACATACTGCTATTTCTGTTTCATATTTTAATATGGATAGCAAAATTATTGATTTTGAACTTGTAGAAGATGCTGCTGCACAGGCAAAATTTGGAATAATTACAAAACAAGTTAAAGCTTTTGGATGCACCTCAAGAGGACAAGCTGCCAGATTAGGCCGGGCTATATTGTTCGCTGAACAAAATGAATCTGAGTTATGCAGTTTTACAACTTCTATAGATTCTGGAGTTGTGGTAAGACCGGGTGCTGTAATAGATATAGCTGATCCTGTTCGTTCTGGAGTGAGAAGAGGAGGCAGGGTTAAATCAGCTACAACAACTCAAATTGTTATTGACGATGATACTGAGACAAATGTAGCTATTGGTAATAATGCAACTATCAGCGTAATAATGCCTGATGGCACAGTTGAAAAAAGACCAGTGTCAACAACAAGCGGAGGGGTAAATATATTTCCTACTACAGCTTTCTCTCAAGCACCTAATCCTAATACTGTCTGGCTTTTAGAAAATGATTCAGTTGAAGCTCAAAAATTTAGAGTTGTAGGCGTAGAAGAACAAGATGGTATTAATTATAAAATTACAGCTTTATCTTATATACCAGAAAAATATTCATTTATTGAAGATCCAACTTTTGTATTACCAGAAAGAACTGTATCTGTATTAAATCTTCCAAAACCAGCACCGTCTGCTCTTGTTGCTGATGAAAAATTAGTTGTTATTAATAATCGTGCAGTTTCTAAATTAATTATTAGTTGGCAACCTGTTGCTGGTGTTACTCAATATCAAGTTAACTATCGTTTTAATAATGGTAATTTTGTTTCTACTTCTGTATCATCACCTGATTTTGAAATATTTAATACTTCTATTGGAACTTATGAAATTCAAGTGTTTAGTTTTAATGCAGCATTACAATTAAGTTCTTCATCTACAGATTTAACTTTTAACGCTATTGGTAAAACTGCTGTTCCAGATGATGTAACAGGTTTATCAATTGAACCTTTTTCAGATAAATTAATTAGGCTTAGATGGAATATAGCAAAAGATATTGATGTTACTCATGGTGGCTTTGTATATGTAAGACATTCTACAAAAACAGATGGTACAGGAACTTTTGCTAATGCAGTTGATTTAGTAGATGCTTTACCGGGTAACTCTACACAGGCTGTTGTTCCTTTTTTAGAAGGAGAGTATATTTTAAAGTTTCAAGATGATGGAGGCAGGTTTAGTAAAGGTGAGGCAAGTATAGTAATTGATTTACCTGACAACAGATCAGAACTTTTAGCTTTAACAAGAAGAGAAGATAATGATAGTCCTAAGTTTCAAGGTGATAAAACTAATATTAATTTTGATAGTGCAAGTAATTCTTTAATGCTTACAAATCCAGCTAGATTAACTGGAACATATGCACAATCAGGAACCACAGTAACTATAACTATTACTTCTCATGGAGTTACACAAGGACAAGTTGTGGAGATAGATTATATAAGTGGAAATGCAGTTGATGGAGATTTTGCTGTTGCTTCCGTTACTAATGCAAATGTATTTACCGTCACAGCAAGTGCTGCTTTAACCACATCAGGAAATGTGGTTGTAAATCGTAATATGAAAGGAGAATATGAATTTGATAATTTTGTTGATTTAGCTGGTGTTTTTAGTCTAGATCTTAAACGACATTTTCTTACAGAAGGATTTTATGTTGGTACTTTATTCGATCAAAGAACACAATTAATTGATACTTGGACAGATTTTGATGGAGCAGAAGCAACAGATGTTAATGCAAAAATACTTGTTGCTGTAACCTCTGCTGCTCCTAGTGGATCAAGTTACGCGGATTCAGATTTTGCTAATAAACCTTTTAATACTTTTGCAAATGGAACTTATAAAGGTCGAGGATTTAAATTTAAATCAGAACTTACAACAAATGATCCAGCACAAAATATAAAAATTACCGAACTTGGTTTTACTGCAACACTTCAAAGACGTACTGAACAAAGTAATTTATTAATAGCTAACGGATCTATAAATGTACCTTTTTCTAATACATTTTTTACAGGAGCTAGTGGACTTGATGCTGGTTTAAATAGTAATCCTCCAGCTATAGGCATAACTTGTCAAAATTTAAATGCTGGAGAGTTTTTTCAACTATCTAATATAACAGGGTCAGGTTTTACTATCGTATTTAAAGATAGTGATGGTAATCCTATCAATGGCAAAGAATTTACATTTCAAGCTGTCGGATTTGGCAAAGGATAGTACAATGGGAAAAACATTTCTTACTAGATGACTAGAGTAGTTAGCACAGGTAAAGAAACAGGAAATAATTTCCATCCAGATAACGGTACTGGTGCGGAAGTTCGCACCGCCATGAAAGATATTTTTCAAGCATTAAGAACTATAAATTCTGCTAGTGGAGATCCAACTGGCGCTGAAAATGTTACTGCGTATCAACCACATATAAATACAGGTACAAATGAATTAAAAATATGCACTGCGGTTAATTCCGGTACAGGGACTTTTACAACTATTGGAAATATCACACAACCAAATTTAGGACTTGCACCTCTTGCTGGAGCTACTTTCACAGGCGAGGTTGTTCATAATTACACTTCTGCATTAAAACTGCCTGTGGGTACAACAGCACAAAGGCCAAGTAGCCCTTCTGCTGGACAAATAAGGTTTAACACAACAACAACTGAAGCTGAAATATATAATGGTACTATTTTTACAGCAGTTGCAGGTGGAGCAGGTGCAACAGGTGGCTTAAACGACCAATGGGTGTTTGAATCAGATCAGACAGTTACTCAAAGTTATCAAATCACTGCTAACAAACACGCACATTCAGTTTCACCAACAATTAACAATTCGGTGACAATTACTATTCCTTCTGGAGCAATCCTTGTTATCCTATAGACATGGCATTATCAATCAACGGTACAACTGGTATTTCTGGAATTGACGGATCGGCATCCTCTCCAGTTTTGGCCGGGACAGATAGCAATACAGGACTTTCATTCGGAACTGATATTGTAAATATCAATACTGGTGGGACAGTTAGAGCTACTCTTGATGCTTCTGGTAATTTAAATATTCCTAATGACTCAGGAAGAATAAGACTTGGAACAGGCAGTGATTTAGAGCTTTTCCATGACGGATCACACTCTGCGATTCAAAACAGTACTGGTAATCTTCATATAAAAGATGACATTATAAAATTACAATCTTATAACGGAACACAAAGATTAGTTTGCGATGATGACGGAACATTAGAAATCTATTACGCAGGTGATAGAGTTTTTAGATCTATGGAAAGAGGAGTTAGGTTAGCAGACAATACTAGAATTGTTGAAAATTCATCACATAATACAGCAACAATTTTTCACGCAGACATACATCACGCAATAATTTTAAGAGGTAGAACAAATAACACTGGAACAACAATAACCAATGAAAATACAACAACTTTTAGAGAATATGGTCAATTTAAGTTTAGATGCGGTAATAACGGAAATATGCCCGAAAGACTTACAATACAATCAAATGGACAAATAGGCGCACCTAGCGGATCAAACATATATAACGGTTCTGATGTCAGAATGAAGAAAAATGTTACGACATTAGACAAAGGATTAGCAGCTATAAAATCTTTAAGACCAGTAAAATTTAATTGGATTGATGGTTTTTGCGATGATGAAAAAGATCCTTTATATGGTTTTATAGCACAAGAAGTACAATCTGTAGATTCTAATTTAGTTAAACCTTTTACAGGAGATGGATCTTCTGTCTTTGTTGGCGATCCAGAAAATCCTACAGAAGAAATTACAAATCCATTAACAGTTAATGAAAAGTTTATTATTCCAATGCTTGTTAAGGCAATACAAGAGTTGGAAACTAGAGTTGCTGCTTTGGAGGCTGCATAAATGGCAAAAATTAAATTAAACGCAGCATCAGGGGGAGGTTCAGTAGCTTTTGAAGGCCCAGCATCTTTAGGTTCTGATAAAGTTATAAAATTTCCTAATAGTCCAAATGTACCTATCCAAGTAATTCATAAAGATTATAGATCTTTTTTCAGTACAAATTCTTTGATTCCCTTAGATGATAGTATTCCTCAAAACACAGAAGGTGCGGAGGTTTTTACACAGGCTATAACTCCAACTGCAACATCAAGCAAAATTCTTATAACAGTTGTTCTAAATGTAGCTAATGATAGTTTAAGCAATGTTCAAACAGCTGCATTATTTAGAGATTCGGTAGCAAATTCTATTGCTGCTGCTTGGGCGATGCCCGGTGGTACAAACTCCCCAAGTGCGCCTATGACAATTAATTTTTTGGATTCACCTTCAACAACATCTGCTGTTACTTATAAAGTGCGTGTGGGGTACTCAGGAAACTCAGCATCTACTGTTCAAATCAATGGTGGAAGTGGTGCTAGATATTTGGGCGGATCTTTAGCATCAGGCATGACATTAATGGAGATATCAGCATGACTTTAGACCATAAAGCTATTAGAAAAGCATATCCTGATGTTGTCACTATTAATGATGATAAAGGGGCATTTGATAAAGATGGCAATTCAGTTACTTTAGAACAAAGCAAAATAGACACTGCAAGAACAACCCTAGATACTGAAGCTGCTGCGATAGCTTATAAGGGAAAACGAAAAGCAGAGTATCCAGCTATTGAAGATCAGCTTGACGACATTTATCATAATGGTATAGATGGCTGGAAAACTACCATCAAAGCAGTTAAAGACAAGTACCCAAAACCTAGCTAACTATGTCAACAATAAAAGTCAACGCAATAGAATCTACATCAAGCGGTGGAGTTGCTGCAAAAATAGCTTCTATTAATGATGGAGGTATAAGCAATAGAAATTTATTAATTAATTCATCATTTGAAATTTGGCAAAGAGGTACTACTTTTGCTTCTGGTGCTTCTGGAGGTAACAGATACACTGCTGATCGCTGGAGTGTACCAAGAAGAACAAGAGTTGCTCGAAGCACAGATGTACCAGCAGGTTTTAAATATGCAATATTGTTAGACAGAGAGCAAACAGGTGGTGCAGAAGCTTTTACTGTGTCACAAGGTATTGAAAAAGAAAATATTAGATTTACAGGAAGCTATACTTTATCTTTTTACGCAAAAAGTTCTGATATAAGTACTGTAAATATAAATGTACAAGATAGAACAACTGTTAGTGAAGGCGGTACGAATCATTCTTCAATAGTTACAAACCAAGCAGTTTCTATAACATCATCGTGGGCGAGATACACACATACATTTACGCTTTCAAGTGCTTCATTAACAGGAACTTGTTTAAGAATTTCTATTGGTAATACTTCTGCAAGTCAAAATGATGAGTTGTTGCTAACTGGAATACAATTAGAAACTGGAACCATAGCTACTGATATAGAAAAAAGAACATTTGGACATGAAGTTTTATTGTGTCAACGATTTTATGAATCAAATATGGGGCCAAATGGGCCAGTAACCACAACAGATGGATCAATTTCTTCTCAGTGGTCTTATATGGGTAGTCAAGACAGCAGCACTTTACTTGCTTCAACTGGAGTAATTTATAAAGCAACTAAAAGAGCCTCTCCAACAGTAACAATTTATAACCCTAGTAACACTGCCACTGCAAGTAGAGCTAATTCAGAAGGAAGTGAAAAAACTGTAACAGCAGTTTATGGAGGGATTAATGCTGCTGGTAGAATTTATGTGTCAGGTTGTAGTGCTGGTGATTTTGTAACTTATAATTGGGAGGCACAGGCAGAATTATGACGACTTACAAACTTATTAAAGACCCTAAATTTGGTGACGTAAAAAGTGTTCTTAAAGATGGTGCAAATCATGTGCCATTTGATACTAATAATGGTGATTATCAAGAATATTTAATTTGGGTAGCAGAAGGTAATACTCCAGAGGCTGCTGATTAATGGCAATAACACCGGGTACATACAATATGACTGTTCAAAGAAGAGCAGATCATAGTATTCAACTTGTGTTTAAAGATAGTACTAATAGTGCAATAAATTTAAGTGGATATACTGTTGCTGCTCAAGTATGGGATAAAGATAGGAAGGTCAAATTTGCAGATTTTACTGTGACATACACAAACAGAGTAACTGGAACTGTTGATATAGCTTTGACAGATGTTCAAACTGCTAGTTTTATTAGAGATTCAGTTTTGTATTATGATGTTTTGCTAACAGATGCTTCTGGTTTAAAAGAGTATTATTTAGAAGGTAATATAAATGTAAGTGAAGGTTACACAGCATGACTTCTGTAAATGTTACTGAACTAAAAAATACTGTTACAGTTAACGAAGGTGATGCAACAGTTGTTACTATAGCAACCGCTGGCCCACAAGGAGCTAGTACTGCTGTAGATGTAACTGACGCAGTTGACAATTCTATAGTGTACTACCAAGCATCAAGTGGTACATTAAGAGCAGATCAAACTACTACCAAACTTAAACTCGTTAATGGGGGCAACTTTTAAAAATGTCTAACACTATTCGTATAAAAAAGAGAGCAGCTAGTGGATCGGCTGGTGCGCCTCCAAGTTTATCTCCGTCAGAATTAGCTTATAACGAAAATGATAATAAGCTGTATTATGGTTTTGGTGACGATGGTGCTACTCCCCCTGCTGCAAGTTCAATAATTACTATTGGTGGTTCTGGTGCGTTTTTCAACAAAACAGATACAAGAAGTGCAAATGCCATACTCGCCGGTCCGACCTCTGGATCTGCTGCTGCACCTACGTTCCGGTCACTCGTTGCCTCCGATATTCCTTCAATTACACATTCCAAGATCAGCGATTTTGATACAGGCGTTAGGACTAATAGATTAAATGAACTAACTGCTCCAAATGGTGCGGTTAGTTTTGCAAGCCAAAAGATAACAAACTTAGCCGACCCGGTCGCTGATAGTGATGGCGCAAATAAGGGATATGTTGATGGTGTAGCACAAGGACTTGATATAAAAGAATCATGCCAAGCAGCAACAACAACAAATATTACTATTTCAACGGCTCTAAATAATGGAGACACCTTAGATGGAGTTACTCTTTCAACAAATGATCGAGTATTGGTCAAAAACCAAAACACAGCCACAGAAAATGGTATTTATAAAGTTGGAGCTTCACCAGCAAGAGTTGATGATTTAGCTACTGGTGCTGATGCTTCTAGTGCTTTCACTTTTGTAGAAGCTGGAACTGTTAATGCCGACAATGCTTTTGTCTGTACGAATAATAAGGGATCAGCAGTTGTTGGAACAAATAATCTTACTTTTGTACAATTCTCTGGTGCTGGTCAGGTCATAGCTGGAAATGGACTTGATAAGTCTGGGAACACATTATCTGTTGATTTAAAAGCTAATGGTGGACTTACTATTGAATCTACTGAAATTGCTGTTAATCTTTCTGCTAGTTCTATAACAGGAACATTAGCTGTTGGAGATGGGGGTACAGGGAGTGCGACTAGCTCTGGTGCGAGGACAAATTTGGGTCTAGTGATTGGCACAGACGTACAAGCTAACTCAGCCAAGCTAACAGAATTGGCGACTATGAATCAAAATACTGCTAGTTCTTTAGCAGATTTAACAAATACTGAGGTTCAGATATTAGACGGAGCTACAGTAACTACCGCACAGTTGAACAGGTTAGATGCAACATCTAGTGTTCAAACTCAGTTAGATAATAAACAGCCTTTAGATGCTGAATTAACAGAACTCGCAACAATGGGTTCTAATACAGCTAGTGCTTTAGCTGATCTAACACAATCTGAAGTGCAGATATTAGATGGAGCAACATTAACCACAACAGAATTAAATTATGTAGATGGTGTAACTTCTGCTATACAAACACAATTAGACGCCAAGCAAGCTGCTGATGCTGATTTAACTGCTTTATCTAGTTGTCAATCTGGTGCTGCTGCTGCATTAGCTTTATTAACATCAACTGAAGTAGCAATTCTTGATGGTTGTACATCCACTACTGCTGAATTGAACGTCTTAGACGGCATTACTTCAACGACTTCTGAATTAAACATAGTAGATGGTAATACATCAGCGACATCAACAACTCTTGCCACAGCAGATCGTTTTGTTTGTAACGATAATGGAACAATGAAACAGGTTGCCTTGTCTGATTTGGTTACATTTTTAGAAGATGGTTCTACTTCTGGGTTCGACATTAACGGAGGCACCTACTAAAATCAAATCATAGGGAGGTGAACCAATGGCAAATACAATTAAACTTAAAACTGGAAGCGGTAGCGATCCAAGTGCAAGTGATTTAATTGTTGGAGAAATAGCTATCAGAACTGACTCTGGTAAGCTTTTTACGAAGAAAGATAATGGATCTGTAGCTGAAATATCAGGTGGTGGCGGTATAGATGATGGAGACAAAGGAGATATTACTGTCAGTAATGGTGGTGATACTTTTACTATTGATAATGGGGTTGTAACTTCGGCCAAGATAGCAGATGGAACTATCGTAAATGCTGATATAAACGCAAGCGCAGCGATAGATGGGTCGAAGATACAGACTTCTGGATTATTTAATTCAGGTGTCATAACGTCTGCTCAACACAATAAATTAGCAGGGATAGAAGCAGGTGCAACTGCTGATATGACAGCAACAGAAGTTTTGTCACTTATTTCTGGTGATAACATAATTCTTGGCGAAATATCCTCAACTGGTAATTCAACTTTTGCTGGTAATATAACAATCTCCTCTAGTGATGGTGGTAGTGCTGCTGCACCAGAATTAGATTTGAATAGAGATAGTGCCTCACCAGCAGACTCAGATTATATTGGACAGATAAAATTTACTGGTGAAAGTGATGACGGAAGTAAAGAAGTTTATGCAAAAATTACAGGAAAGATAGGTGATGCCAGTTCTGGAACTGAAGATGGAATACTTGAAATCGCACATAGAAAAGCAGGTTCAAATAATATTTCTGCAAGATTTACAAGTACAGATTTAAAACTAATAAACGGAACAGGACTTGAGGTAGCTGGAAATATTACAGTTGATGGTACTGTTGATGGTCGTGATGTCGCAAGTGACGGATCAAAACTTGATGGCATTGAATCTGGTGCTACTGCTGACCAGAGTAACTCTGAAATTAAAACTGCTTATGAGGCAAACAGCAACACAAATGCCTTTACTGATGCACTTTTATCTAAATTAAACGGAATTGAAGCGTCAGCTACAGCAGACCAAACAGCTAGTGATATAAAAACTTTATTTAACAGTAGCGGACTTGTTAACGCACAGATAGATGCAAGTGCAGCGATAGCTGGTACAAAAATTAGTCCTGACTTTGGAAGCCAAGCAGTAACTACAACTGGAAATGGTAATTTTGCAAATGTAATTTTATCTGATCCAGACCCAGCTATTGTTTTTACTGACAGCAATAACAACCCTGACTATCAAATAATAGTTGATAGTGGCATATTTAAAGTTCGTGATTCAACAAATGCTGTTGATAGATTTAAAGTAAATTCTGATGGTCACGTTGATGTAGCTGGCAACCTAGATGTAGGTGCTGGCGTTGATGTCACAGGAAATATCACAGTTACAGGTACAGTTGACGGAGTTGATATTGCAGCAAGAAATACTTTATTCGGTGGCTTAACTTCTAGCTCTGGTGTTTTGACCAACGGAGTGACAGCAACGACCCAATCGGCTGGCGATAACTCCACCAAAGTCGCAACAACTGCTTATACAGATACAGCGATCAGCAATCTAATTAATGGCGCACCGGCTGCATTGGATACACTCAATGAGCTTGCAGCAGCTATGAATGACGATGCTGCGTTCAGTACAACAGTTACAAACAGCCTTGCCACAAAAATGCCTTTGGCTGGTGGACAGTTTACAGGAAATATTACTTTTTCTGGCAGCCAAACAGTAGATGGCAGAGACTTGTCGGTAGATGGTGCAAAACTTGATGGAATTGAGAGTGGAGCAACCGCAGATCAGACAGCTTCAGAAATATTAACTCTTATAAAAACTGTAGATGGGGCAGGTAGTGGACTTAATGCTGACTTATTAGATGGCATATCTTCAGCTAGTTTTGTTAGATCAGACGCAGATGACACATTAAATGGTCAATACACAATTTCTGATTCTGCTAATGAAAAATTAGTTTTAGCAGGGTCAAGTAATCCTTTTATAAGATGGCAAGAAGGTACAACAGATAAAGCATTTATACAATGGAGTACTAGTGGTTATTTAAAACTTAAAAATGAAGAAGATGGTTCAACATTGAGAATAAGAGATAACATTCAGTTTTCTACTGATGACTCAACATTTTATAGTATATTTCACGAGGGTAATTTAACAGTTGGAGATGGTGGACTAACTCAAAATAACTTCACAGACGCAGACCATAGTAAGTTAAACGGAATTGAATCTGGGGCAACAGCAGATCAAACTAACTCAGAGATTAAAACAGCATACGAGGCCAACAGTAATACAAATGCTTTTACTGATGCTTTATTGTCTAAGTTAAATGGAATTGCTGCTTCTGCTACTAATGTCACTAACAATAATCAGCTTACAAATGGTGCTGGTTATATTACTGCAACTCTTACTAACGAACAAGTCCAAGACATTGTTGGCGGTATGGTTTCTAGCAATACTGAATCTGGTATTACTGTCACATATCAAGATGGCGATGGAACTTTAGATTTTGCTGTTGCTTCTCAAACTGATAATAATTTTACAAATGCAGATCACAGTAAACTAGACGGAATAGAGAGTGGCGCAACTGCCGATCAAACCGCTTCCGAGATAAGAGCTTTAGTTGAAAGTGCTAGTGATAGCAATGTATTCACAGACGCAGATCATTCAAAATTAAATGGCATTGCTAGTGGAGCAACTAATGTTACTAATACAAACCAGTTAACTAATGGTGCTGGATTTATTACTGCGACTTTAACAAATGAGCAAGTACAGGATATTGTTGGTGGTATGGTTACTGGCAACACAGAGTCAGGAATTACAGTTACCTATCAAGATTCAGATGGAACTTTAGATTTTACAGTAGGAACACTTAACCAAAACACGACAGGAAACGCTGCGACAGCCACAAAACTTGCTACAGCACGAACCATAGCTGGTGTTTCTTTTGATGGGTCAGCGAACATATCTCTTAATAACAATGCAATCACAAATGGAGCAGGTTATATAACCTCTGCTGATGGCGGTAACGCAGCAACTTTAGATGGTATTGATTCAACAAGTTTTGTAAGATCAGATGCAAATGACACATTATCGGGAAATATTACGCTAAGTTCTACTTCAGCAGATTGTTTAAATTTTTCAGCTAACTCTACAAATGACAATAGAGGTATAGCTATCAATGACAGGACAGCACTTTCAGCAGATTATAATGACGGATATTTAAGAATAAACAATCAATCTGAATTTAGTAATGGTGTCTACACACCAACTGTAATGAGGGCTGATGGTGGCTTTAGTGTCGGTTCTGTTCAAGTTATCAATACTTCTGGTGTAGTACTTGCTGGAAGAGTTCAAACACTAAACCAAGATACAACAGGAAACGCAGCCACAGCTACAACCTTAGAAACAGCTAGGACTATTGCAGGGGTTAGCTTTGATGGATCAGCAAACATATCTCTTAACAACAACGCAATAACAAACGGAGCAGGTTATTTAACTGCTGTTAATACTGGCAACATAACAAACAATGCTGTTGACTTTTCAAAATTACAAGATATTGCACAAAACAGAATAATTGGTCGAGTTGCTAGTGGTTCTGGAGATGCTACGACTTTAACGGCTGCTAATGTTAGATCAATGATAAACGTAGAAGATGGAGCAAATAATATTACAAATAATAATCAGCTAACAAATGGAGCAGGTTATATAACTTCTGCATCATTCTCAGATATAGCTGGCGGTGGTACATTTACTGGAGCTATAACCGCACCAAGAATCTCAGGTAGTAATGGGATTGTCGAAATGAAACAAGAGATAGGTACTTCTCAGACATTAACTACTGGCTACAATGCTATTGCTGTTGATCCTACAGTTGCGAGTGGTGTTACTATTACTGTGCCATCTGGAGCAGTTTGGGCTATAGTTTAAGAAAAACTATGCAAAGTATTACTGAAAAGCAAATCCTTGAGTGGAAAGAAGAACTAAAAGTTCACAAAGAAAGACTAGAACAAGCTGAAAGTGTTGTTAAACAAGAAACTAAATTTATTTCAATGGTTGAGGGCGGTATTCAGTTTGGTGAGATGTTGTTGAAAAAGAACGAGTCATTAAGCCAGCAATCAGATACAACGGAGCTAAACCAACAATCAGAAAAAGCACCATCAAAGAAATAGGTGCTAATGCCTTTACAAATGCTTCTTTAATCATGCTAAGAAAAATTCTTGACGCTTTAACTATCGTAACTACAATTCTTGTCTTAGGAATATTAGGCGGTGGATTCTTTACATACAAGTATGTAACTTCAGAACAATTTAAAGCAAAAATAATGAACGAGGTTATGGGTAATGTCTCTGGTCTTATGCCAAAAGTATTAGACCAAGGTTTACCTAGTACGACAGGTGTTTCAATTCCAAAGAAAATGAATTTTATAGATTAATATGATCTTTATTTTATTTTCTAGTTTTTTAGCTGTTTGTATTTATATAACTTGTGCTTTTGCAATGTATAAATATTTTATGGAGAGAAATAAAAATATTTCAAAATGAAATGCCTACGATTAAAGAAATACAAGAAATAAATATTCCAAAAATAAATAATTATGAGTTATTTATTCCAGAAATAAAACAAGTACCTAAACCTATTGTTGATTATCCGGCTTGTATTAAAGTACATAGAAATAATTTAGTAACAGAGATTGATATTGACGAGAACGGAACAGTTATAAAATGTGGTGTAGAAATGCCAAGTTATGATCCATTAAACTATACTCCTAATGAATTTACTTACACTCAATCAGAATTAAGTAATAAAGCAGAGTCAAAACCAGAAATAGAATATAAACAACCAAAGTTAGCTAAGAAAAAAGAAGAAGAACTTTATGAACCTTGCCCACCTTTAAATCCTCAATTTATGAAAGGTGATTACAGAAATGATAAAAGGCTTTTCAGATTTGATTCATACGAAAGAATAGAAATAGATGGAGTTATTGAGTGTGTCGAGAACTGGAAAGAAGTACCATTCAGAGAAAGTTTTATTGGTACGCCTCAAACTCTTATTTCAACTACTTTGCTCGGTGTGGTTGCTGGTGGGTCTGCGCTTTTGGCTCCTGTAATAAAAAAGCTAATTTCTACAATATTTAAACAATTAAAGAAAAAGATCTCAAAAGAAGAAAAAGACAAGGTACAAACATAAGCAGACATTTTTACAAGCCCCTTACAGGCGATTCTGAAGGGGCTATTTTTTGCTTTTTACGTCAATTTTGTGTGTATGCGGTATAACTTGACCCATTTTTTCTGTAACAATGACATCTTCACATATTTTGTGGTAAATGCTTGATTTTGCATATTGGATTCCAGCAATTTTTAGCTCTCCACAATTTTTTAATCTTGCTAACTCATAGTCTAATTTTTTGTTGTTTAATATTTGATTTTGTATTTTTTCTTGAGTTGTAGCAGACCTTAAACAAGCATCTTGATAGGCAGATCCTAATGGTATAGAAAAAGTAGCTGCTACCCCAAAGTTAAGTCCAAGGCTATCTTTATTTGCTGAGTAATTTTCTTGGTGATACAGTATTTCACCAGCATTTGTTAAATTACCATCGTCATCAGTTGCCATATTATAGACAGGTGTAGTGTATCGTAAATCTTGTGGTCGTTTTTGATTAAATGTTGTAGTTACAAAAGGGCTAA
>VTLG01001888.1_pt1 | contig 19842 bp, 15 predicted proteins | sample 4694571 | NCBI WGS metagenome assembly VTLG01 (sample SAMN12604809, study PRJNA352737) | marine metagenome | biome: ENVO:00000447; feature: ENVO:00000209|ENVO:00000569|ENVO:01000036; material: ENVO:00002151; isolation source: viral sequences binned using virsorter ... | reverse complement strand
GTAATAGCTAGAAGTTTTTGCCATAGACTTTTCTCTTAACTAAAGATGGATCTACAGTTGGTATGATCTTGTTGAGTTTGTCCAAGGGACTACCCTCGTAAGCGACACCTGTGATGTCATTGGTCTTAAGCCAATCACAAGCTGCCTTTAGATCTTGTACTGTTGCTTCTCCACTCTTGATTCTGCGTAGAAAGTCCTCTGTAACAAGGTAGTGTAGCTCGTTAAAACTCTCTTCTGTTGCTTTCTTGGGTATAACCCTTGGATTCTCCATATTATTCTGGTAATAAGTTTTTCTTGACAAGAGCTGTTAGCTTGTCATCTACTGTGTTGTCAGTAGTCTTACTGTATGCTTCTAGTAGTTTGACTACAAGCTCTTTTACAGCTTTGCTGCCCAAAAACTTGAACAGTATTGGTTTAATAAGTGCAATCATTAGAATGATGGGGTTGTTAGGTCTGCTGTATCTTCAGCTTTTTTAATAAAGCGTCCATGTTCATCACGCTTTGCTTTTGTTTTTTTCTTTTTTGGTTTCTTTATAGCTTCAATTTGTGCTGCTATTTGATTTGATAGTGTGCTCATTTTTTAAAAGGCCAGCCCCTTTTTTCTGGTTTAGGACTGGGTGGTAATAAGGATTGAATGGGAACGATGTCGTGACACATATGTTCAACACGACTTCCCGGTCTCAGGGTAAAACCCTTTGACTGTAGTTCTGCACATTTCAGTGCACGAACAAGCTCGTAGTCGAGCCTGAGTTTTTCTTCTTGTCTCTTTGCTATTTCTTTGCAAAGCTTATGCCCACTCTTATCTAGCGGAACCATAAAGTTAACTTGGAAGCCCCAGTTTTCATTTAGCTGATAACTAGATGGGTGTAGTCCTTCCATATCTTCTTTCTCGGACCACGGCTTTGCGTGGTTGCCCATGTAAAATGGCGAGAACGTCATCGTGCTGCCATTGCAAGCCACTCCCGGAGCATATTGCTGCCGAGAGGCTGCACCGTTATTTTGGAACTGTACAGCCTGATTTGTAACGTTACCTGTAGCTGCTGCTACGGGATTGGAGGTGTTATTAACTTCTGGTTCGTCTGCTAAAACAGGTGTTATTGTGAGAAGACAGAGAGCGAGGTAGTAGTAGTATTTATAGTCCAATCTGTTGTTGCGTCTATTTGCTCTACTAAGCCTGCTGCTCTTGATGTTATTTCGAGTGTCCAGTCTGCTGCTGTATCTGTTACAGAGAATGTTGTAGCTGTGTCTGCAATATCTCCGGAAGGAGTTACATTTGATCCTGACCAGCTCTTGACCTCTGATCCAAATACTTGCGTCTGCTTGACTTCTTGGACTGTTTGAGTGGTTGTTGTCGTTGAGTTCATACTGCCCTGTGTAAACTGGGGAGTAACTGTGTTTGCTCTCGCTACTGCGGGTGACAACAGGGCTAAGAGTATTATCCATTTATTCATGTTTTTGATTTATCTTCTTTGGACTTTTTATTACCTGTAGACAGTCCGAAAGTGGCTAGTGCCCCCGTAAAGATCGAAGCCACGAACGTGATGTCCGACGATGCTCCTAGAGGTTTTCGGACCATAGGCAGCTCAACATAGTTAAGAGTAATGATAAAACCAGACCAAATGACTACACCAAGGCGTACCATAGCACCTAGTACTTGCATCTGTTCATCATGGTCATCTACATTCTCTTTTATTTTTGTGAGGATGTTTTTCTTTTCTGTTGGTTTTGCTTCCATTTATCTACTTTCCCTTGTATTGTCTTTTGTAGTTTTTTCTTAATTGTATTAAAAAAAGGCTGTGCAAAAGTTGTTACTGCAACCGCACTCACAGCTGCATAGGTCGCAGCCATGACTACCTCAGTTGTAGGAAGTGGTACTTCTACATTAAAGTATGGCACTTCTAACTTAGGTACAGTTGGTTGCTCAGTTTTTTCTGTTGTTTTAGATTTAGTTTCTTTAGGTTTACGTAAATCACTAGGAGGTACAACTAAAGGTTTGTAGGATGGAATGTCTGCTGTAGGTAAGTCTAGAGCTGGTGTTGGATATTGTTGAGCCGGTGGTAAGGCTAGGGTGGGAAGATGGATTGCTTCGCCTGTCATACTTAATTATTTTTAAACATTAGATCTAGAAACTTCGTAAATAGTTACCGTTGGATCTCCCATGCCTATTAGTGTTAAAATATCTCCTCCTCCATCTGAAGTAAAATTACCAGCTAACCTTATCGATGAGCTATCAGTTACACCAGCATTACCAGCAAAACGTAGTTTTACTGTTCTTCCAGCCCAGAGTCCATTTATAGTTCCAATAGTTACATCTCCAGTTATATTAAAAATTTCTCCGTCAGGAGGTAGCGTTATGGTTGAAGCTGAGGCAATACTACTTACTCCAGATCCAGTATCTTTATTACCATAATGATTATGTCTGAAAAAATTTCTACCAATCTCAGGGTTGCCAGCTGCATCTACACCCTCGTTAGTTATAGGAGAAAGAGCAAGAGAATTACCAAAAATACTATTACCAGTAATTACATTTCTGTGTCCTCTTGAACTAATTTTTATTCCCTTGTCCATATTACCTTCACCAATAATTTGATTATTTTGTATCTGAACAATTTGTGTAGCAGACGCATTATCTCCATTTGATAATTCTATCCCTGCTGATGGGTTTGTAACTTTCCCAGAATCAATTACTGTATTGTCAGTAACTAACTGGTAACTTGCTTGAATTAAAATACCTTGTTTACCAGAATCATTAATTACGTTACCGTCAATAGTATTATATGGTCCAGCCGATGTTACAACAAATATACCTCTTGGCATGCCTTGAATTGCATTATTACCAGCGACACATCTCGTAGAATCATTGGAGAATCTCACTCCCGCATATCCAATGTCAGGAGTATTTGTATGCCTAACGCTGTTACCAGTAACAGTTACATTGTTCTGTTCACTAACATTAATGCCAGAAGCCCCCGGATTTTTAATACTGTTACCAACAATTTGAATATCATTACCTTGAGGGGAAGTATCGTCAGTATTTGTGAGGGCGATACCATGATTGTCACAGTTTACAATAATGTTATTAACAATTTGTCCATAAGAACACTGTCTAATAATCATACCGTCACCCTTAGAGTCAACAATACGACAATTAGAAACTAAAAAATCTTCAGTTTTCCATAAATTCATTATCTGACCAGCAGATACATTTGCTTTATTTCCACTAAATCCTAGGTCTGTAATACAAATTTTAGTATTAACTCCACTCCCATCGTTTATAAGAGTTATATCTGTACCAGCTTTTGTTTTTAAAACTGAATCATATCTATTTGCTCCAACAAGTGTGTTATTGCTACGGATTCCTAATGAAGTACCAATTATATATATGCCTTTTGGAAAGAAAATAATTCCACCACTTGAAACAGAATCAATAGCAGCTTGTATGGCAACAGCATCGTCTGTACTTCCATCACCTTTAGCTCCGAAGTCTTTGACTGATACGACATCTCCTAGCTTACTATCAACTGTTCTAACTGTTGCACCAGTACCAGATGCGATTGTTTGTATTTTTGTTAATGTCATAATTTAAGATGATGTAATTGTTTCCCAAGCGGTTCCGTTATAAAATTTTAATTTGTTTGCGGTGGCATCGTAATAAACTCTACCTTCAACATTAGAGGGTTGTGAAATAGGAACTAATCTAATATGGTTTGCAAACATAGCATTTATTGGATCGGCAAATGTCCCTATTGCAGTTGTAGTTATTTGTGGAACTAATCCACCGTTATTATCAAATTTAAATTTTGAACTTCCATCAACTTTTATCTCAACAAAGGATTCAGAAGGGTCAGAATTGTTATCGTAATCAGCATCTAAAGTTATACCTTGTATTGCTTTAAAATTAAAAGTATTGTTATTCTGTGTTAAATACATATTTCCATCTTCAAGATACGCATTAACTCCAAATTTTGCTTGAACCCAAACATCACCACCATCTACTCTGTAGTTACCTAACCACGTCATTTTCTTGAATACGTCACTTACATAACTACCACTACCAGTAGTTTCAAAAGTAATAGGTACAAAAGAACCATTAAAATTACATCCGGTTACTATTAACCCTTGTACTGTTTCATTAGTAGCTGATGTAAAGGTTTGAATAAATTTAGTTATAGCACAACCGGCAGTTTTTTGAAAATGACAGCCAGTAATATTATGATTAAAACTGGTTTTTATATCAATCGTACCGTTGTCAAAATAACATCCAGAAAACACAGTGTTATCAGTATTATCAAGTTCAACTACAACTGGTGTTGAACTGCTTGCTCCTCCATTATAAAAATGACAGCCATCAATAATATTTAATGGTCCACTTAAATATAAAGGTGTTAAGCATTGAGCAACAGTGGTATTAATTACATAATTATCAGCAACTTCTATTGATATTCCTTTTGCTGTTCTAAGGCTAAAAGTAGTTGTACCAGATTCATCAAATTGCCATTCTCTTACCAAACAATTTTCAATTCTTACTTCTTGAGTTGTAATACCACCAGAACTAAAAAGTCTTATTCCAAATTGTGGAAAATGGTTTACATAAACTCTTGAAATATGTACTCTAGGTGCATTTACCTTAATGCCATTTCCTCTTCTTGTTGCTGAGTATAATCCTCCATCAATATCTACACGCTGTATTACTGCCCTTTCTGCTGTATTAGCTATATTAATACAGTAATTATTTATTGGAAATGTAGATGAAGCTACAATAGCTCCATTTTGTAAAACAATAGCTTCACTGATAGTAAGACTATTAGAAATAGAATATTTTCTACCACCTAAATCAACTACTGCATACGCTGCTTCAATATCAGTTGCACCTGTTCTAGGACCTACAATAGCTTCTGCTGCGTTAATAGCAGCTTGTAAAGCAGCTACATCATCTGTAGTACCATTACCAACAGCACCGAAATCTTTTGGTGATAGTACGTCTTCTAGTTTACTGTCTACAGTCCTAGCTACAGCTCCTGTACCAGTTTGAGTAAAAGAAAGCTTGGTTGCATCTATTGCTGCTGCTGAATTTACTTTGGCATTGGTGACTACACCATTTGCTAATTTACCTGTAGTTGAAACTGCACCATCACCTAAAGTTCCTATTGCAGCAGTGTTTACAGGTAAACGAGATTGTAAGACACCATAGAATGTAGTGTCAGCTGCTGGAGCAGAAGCAAAGGTAATTACTCCTGTCGCAGAGTTAACTGTGTAAGCTGTCTGCGGTTCTTGTATTACACCACCTAAACTAATTGTTAAAGATTCAGCACTTAAAGGATTTACTCCTACTGAATTAATTGTTAAGTTAAAAGAAGTAAGAGATCCGTTGAACTGACTAGCTATATTATCTAGTTTTACTACATCTTTTAAACCAGTGGCGTAAGCTCCTTGTGATGTCCATTTGACACCATCGAATATATATTGCAGCCCGTTTGCAGCGTTATGAGTAGCACCACTTGCTGGGGCTGCGGGAAAATTTAATGTCATAATTTTAGTTTTTTTTATGGATAGCAAACAAAACGAACTTTAGTTATTTCAGCAGCATTAATTACATTAATTTTAAATCCTGTTGCTTCCCACGATGTAAATTCTGCGGCAAATTTTTTGGTGTTTGCATCCATTGTTCTTATAAACTCATCACCGTGAATAGAGCTATTAGTTCGATTCACTGTGCTATCAGTGCTTATGGTCTGTACTGTACTTATTACCTGCACAAAATCTTTACCTGCACTGGCAGGCTCTCCATTGAAAGTAATGATACCTTGACCTGATCTTCCTACTGCATAGTTATTTGCTGCTGCAAAAACGTGAACATTACTAGGCATAAAACCACAATAAACTTCATGTGTACCTGTTTCCCCTGAAGCAAATGTTTTAGCAATAATTACACCACCAGTACTTTCACTATTTAAATTGTTTTTGAATCTAGGATAATAAGGATTTAACCAAACATTTTCAATACCGTCATCTAGAACCCTTACATCAGAAGGCACATCAAATACATTTCCTTCTATTAAACCTCCTCTACCAATATTATCAGTACCACTTTTTGTTTGTTTAAAAATAAATTTAGGATATAAAGAACCAATGCTATCTGTACCACGAGTGTCTTTAACAACATTATTTTTAATACTTAACCATTGACTACGTGCTTTCCCAAGACTACCAATAGCTGCGACTCCAAATCTGTTTTCTAAACCATTTTCTTTACCTGAAATTGGTCGCTCTCCACTTTGAAAAGCATATCTTTCAGAAAACGGTGCGTAAGGTTCAGTATAACGTAGACCATTATCTTTAAACGTATTATTAATAACTGTTGATTCTGTTAATCCTGTTAAAACTAAAGGAGTTTCTAAACAATTTTCAATATAATTACCATCAATAACAAGATTTTCTGCAGCACCAGCTTCTATTGCATGGCACACAATATCTGTTGCAATACCATTATTAATGGTATTGTTTCTAATAACAATCTGATTACCTGATTGATTACCAACACCACTAATAAATATTGCAGCTTCTTTGTAACCATCAATATAACAATTTTCAATAAGACCACCCTTAGTAGGCATCAAAGCTACAAACGATCTATCAGAATTAAAAGACCTACAATTTCTAATTTTTATATGTTCAGTCGGATTTATTTCTACTGAATCTACAGTAATAGTTACACCTGAATATCCTGTTAAACCTACAGTTTCGGTAGGTTTATATCCTGTTCCAATAGTAATAATACTAATATCTGTTACAGCATTACCAACAACTTTAACTGTTGCTTTAGCACCACTTCCACTACCACCTGTTACAGCTACATCAAAAAAACAGCCATTAGTAAATCCACTACCACCACTAGTAAGAGTGTTTTTAAAAATACCACCTGTAGCAGTACTTGCAGAAGATTGTGTATTTTGTGCGTAGATAACATGATAAGGACCATCTTTTTTACCACAAGCATTAAAAACACAATTATTAATATCAAGATTAAGACTGCCTTGCTCTAAGATTGCACGACCCGGAACATTGTTAAACTCACAATTTTCAATAACACAATCTTTAGTGGATCTAGTACGAATAACGGTAGGTATAGTTGTATAGTTAGGGTTTCTTCTATTTATCGTAGAATCTATTAAGAGTTGTATATCAGCAAAACCACCTCTAGCTGTAACAGTTGGTGCAGATGTATAACCGCTACCACCAGTTGTAATAACCACTGAGGTAATTGCTAACGGACTGCCTGATAAAACTCCATAACCTTGCGCTCCAAATCCACCACCACCAGTAAAATGTAATTGCACTTCATCAGCTAAATATGGTTTTGATGAATGTCCTTTCCAACCAGAACCACCATTGTTAATAGTTACACTTTTAATCTTGCCTGTTTTAAAAGTTTGACTGTCATTACCATCATTAGTAACTTGTAAACCTAGACTATTTCTTGCATTGCTATAAGAGGAAGCAATATTAAAAGTATTATCATTTATTTTTATAACAAATAATTTTGTTCCGTCAGCAACAGTTCCATCTTCAGTTACTAAATTTGTTCCATTAGACGTATATGTCAATTCATCGCCAGTTTCAAACCCATGACCATTTGAAGTAAATACTCCGGGGTCTGCTTCTGTTATATTTGCTTGTGTTATTACTACATCACCAAGCACTGCTGTTAAAGAAGTATTAGTAATACCAGAAGCTAAAGCTCCACTACCCATTACATAATCAGCTTCTGGATCAGTTATTGCAGCACCACTAGAATTTTCTAACCAATATGATGTGGTAAGGCTACTTCCATCAAATTCTAAATCTTTAACTATAATTTTACTAACAGACCTGTTATTTCCTTCTAAACTAAATAACCTAGTAGAACTTAAAGCAGATCCCATTTTTATTATTGAATCTTCTGTTCCTTGTAAAATTATTCCATTAATAATAGTAATTGTAGAAGTTACTAAATAAGTACCTTTTGGAAAAAATAATATTTTCCCATAACTTGCATTTATAGCATTTGTTATAGCTGTTGTATCATCAGTAGTTCCATTACCTATAGCTCCGAAGTCTTTTACTGATACTACATCCTCTAACTTACTATCAATTGATCTGGCTGTGGCTCCTGTGCCTGATGGGGTAAAAGATAATTTAGTTGCATCTATAGCAGCTGACGTGTCTACTTCATTATTAGTTATTGCTAAATTAAGTTTTGACTGTGCTATAGCAGCGTTACCTATTACCTGTGCATCAGAGATACTTGTTATTTGTGGAGGAGCAGCATGAAACTGAGCTGGGCTAGCTTCTACCCATTGAGATGAATCTGCATCTGTATAGTAAACATATGTTCTGCCAGATACTGTGTCATACCATCTATCTCCATTTAGAGGAGATTTGGGGGCTGTCGAACTGGATTGTGCAGTAATTACGTTTTCTCTTTCTTGTAGTGCAAATAAAACTTGATCTTGATTACTAGTTAAATCTCTTGCTCTAATAGAAGATCCAGCAGCATAGACTGCTCGAGCTTTATCTATTCCTGTTGATCTAGCAATTCTTACATTTGCTGTTCCACTTGCTGGAGCAGTTACAAATGTGAGGCTTGATCCGGATATTGAATAATGGGTAGTTTCTGTTTGTAATACGTTGTTTACAAATACTTGTAAATCAGACGTAGCTAAATATTCTATTGTAAACGGGAAAACAGTTTGAGATCCTGTCCCGTTAAATCTTTCTTCAGTTGTCTTTGTTGTTGCCATTATTTATATATGTTAAGTATATCGTTAGATTGTACTTTTTTTAAGTACTTCTGACGTTTTGCTTCTTTTTGTTCAGCTATAACTTCAGCAACCTCTGGCATTTCCATAATAGATGCCCAAGCTTTACGTCTAGCTTCTTGGAATAGTTGATCTATTTTACCATTATGCCAGTAGTTACGAGCATCATACTGTCCACGTTTACCATCACGTATATCTTTACGCATAAGTTGTAAGGATGCGATAGCTTTTGGATCTTTGGCTAGTTTGTTTAGTTCAAGCTCTAGGTTCTGATCTCCAATGGCTTTTTGAAATAAAGATCTAATACGTGGTGTGTCGGTAAGGCTAGTACTATCTGGTGCGTAGTATGTAGAAAGGCGTAAGTCGTATCCACTATCAAAAAGAAATTGTCTACCGGGGCTTTGATCTAATGTCAAAGTAACCGGACTAAAAGTATTAAAGGCTCTTGTTAAGAAGTCCCATTGCTTAATAGGCTGCCCATTTAATATATCATATTTAATAGGTAACGGTTGATCTGTAACTGTTTCTGTAAGCAAGTTACGGTTTCGTAGTGATTGGTCAATACCAGATCCGATTTCACGCATGTATGGTGTAAATAATCTACCCAACTCATTACGTAAACCAGCAAGTGGTACGGTGTTGTTAGCTAAACCAGCTATAATTCTGTCAAACTGACCGGGGCGACCAGCAAATAGATCAACAAAAGATTGTATGCCAGCAAGATAAGACTTACTTGTTATCGCTTGTGCTACAACCAAACCTATTTTTTGCAGTTCTCTTTCTGTCCACTCTTCACCCATAAGTAAACTTGCGTCACCTATATCAGCGATTGTAGATAAAATAAGGTTAAACGGTTCAAAGGTATCATAGCCTACACGTACTGCACCCAGCTTTATAGTTCTAGGCTCATACTTAGTGTCTAGCCATAACTGTCTTTTTTGTCTGTCAGCTGGTCCATTACCTGTAAGATCTCCACGCATCCATGCCATTGATGCCATAAATACAAGAGCAGAGCCCATTGCAAGTCGGCCTGTTTGTAGTGCCTTAGCGTTAGCTAGCTCGACTGCGTTTGTAATACCATAGCGTTCTACATTTTTTAGATTGCTAGGTGATGCAAATGCAATGTCGTTAAACTCTTTGACTAAAAAGTTAAAACCGGGTGTATGCTTTGCTGTAAGTGCAAGACCGTTGACACCAGTTCTAGCAAATAGAAAGAATGGTTTTGCCCAAGGGTTAGCACTAAATACATCATTAAGACCTTTTGCAAAGCCTGTAAGCTCCTGTGTAAGCGTTACTTCTCGTCTAGCAAACTTAGTAGCTTCGTCAATAATATTACCTTGTGAGTCAAATACCTGTGCATAGAAGTCGTCTTCGTATGCTTTTATAACCTCTGGTGTAATCTCTGGTAGCTTTATGCCATCAGCAGATTGTAGGTCAAGAACATTACGCATAGCTTTTTCACGCATCTTGGCACGACCTATGATGTATGCAAACGCATCATCAGTTGCGGCCATAATCTTAGTAGAGTATGTAAGCAAGTTACTGTTGTTCATAGACCTAGCCATGTTTGCAACTGCAAACGCTGCGCGATCTCCAAAATTAGCTCTACCACTGTCTTCTGCCCATCTACGTATAAGTTCCCAGTTCTCGTCACCACGAGAAAACTCAGAATAACGTGTCTTAATAGATGCTATATCACCTTTCCAGTATGAGTTTAGTCTTTCTCTAAACAATGTAAAGGACTCAGGTATAGACTCTATCATAGCGTTCATAGATGCTAGCCCTGCACGTATAGTAGCACTGTCACCTTTAAATGGGTAACGTAATGTAGCTCCTAGTGTAGTAGCCATAGGGCGCATAAATGTTGCAATAGATGTACCCATGATAGCTCGAGCTGGTGTTTTAGGTCCAGATAGTATACTATGTGTAATTACACCCTCTAGCTCACGTATCATAGCACCTGTGCGATCTGCACCTTTTGGATCTATCTGTCCACCTTTTATTATCTTTCTAGCAAAGTTGTCAAAGTCATCAAGTGTATTAACATCTTTCATCATAGAGAAAGCTTCAAACAATGAGTTTAGTAGATCATCATTTTTATCATCTTTAGCTATCTTAAGTATTGACATGATAGATTCTTTAGCATCTGCCACATCAGCCTTAACTGCATCTTCAATATTCTTAGTTCTGTTTTTACCAGCACCTAATGCTCTAAATGAGTCAGACTTTACAAATCTAGCTTTCTTTGTATGGTACAATGCAGTTAGCATAGTATCTACAATCTGTTTAGCTGGGCCATCTATATCATCTAGTGAAACTAAGTTTGCTAGTTCTCTACCAGCAATACCAGTATCTCGTAGTTGCTTAAGTAATGAACCTACAACTAGGTCAGTTACAACTACATTTTTAGATGTAAACACTTCGACACCGTCTACAACGTCTTTGTTTGCTTCTAGTAACTCCTTGAGATATTCGTTAGGTGATAGCTCTGCTGCATTTCTACCCTGTGTTATAGCTTGGTGTCCATCTACAGCTTCTTTAAATGTCTGAGCTAATTTAACTCTGTCACCTTTTGCTGCTTTAAGTTCTTTTGCAAACCTATCGCTGCTCATCAACCCTTTAAGCACACGTTCTACCTGTTTGACATCTGTGCCACCCTTGAGAGCTATACGCTCACGTTCTACAGGTGTAGTTACAGAACCAGTAGCTCCTTCTTCAGAGCCCCACTCGTTACGTGTACGAGATAGCTGTTGACGTGCTACGTCTGGTTCTACCTCTGATACATGTGCACCTTGATGAGGTTGAGATACAGGTGCATTTTTATCTGCACGAAACTGTATTTCACCTTCACGTATCTGTGCGACAGCAGCCTCTGTACTCTGCTTAGACACGCTAGCGTTTCTATCTTGTATCTGTTTTATAACTTTACCAGACCCTTTGCCTATAGCATAGGTCATACCATCAAAAAATAAACCTATACCCATACCCTCTACAATGTTTTTAATCTTCATCACAACAGGATGATCTGTATCTCTTGTAGATAGGGGTGTATCAAACCAGCCATATCTGTCACGAATAGCACCTAGAGCGTTCTGACCATCAGACTCCTTAGAGATTAAGTCAGACGCAGCTCCAATACCAGCGGCTCTGATAAAACTGTTTGCACCCAGTAACTTTGCAGCACCACCACTAATACCAAGACCTATACCGCTAGCCGCTAACGCTTTGGCAGATAGTACAGTACCAGCTGCTAATGAACCAAAATGTACCAGTCCACGTAACTGTCTGCCCCACCATGTTTTAGTTTCGATAGGATTATCATAGTTTGTAAAGGGATCCCAGTCAGGTTTGTAGTAACCTTGTTCTTTGATCTCTTTTTGCATTGTGCCGTCCAATGCTTCTTTTGTTCTTTCGGCAAAGGTGGCTACAGAGGATGCAGTATCTTGTAAGCCACCGGATACGATAGACTGACCTTCTTTGACTAATGCCTTGAAGCCCCACTTTTCTGCATTACGTGGGTCATCTTGTTGAGCAAGAGCTTGTTCTTCCGCGGTCTGTTCTTGTTTTGCGACTTGAGCCTTAGCTTCTTCGTCTTTCTCGATTGTATCAGCTAATTGATTTACTTGATCGTTTACGTAGTCAAAAGCCTGTTGGTCTATCTCAAGTTTTACACTTGGATCTTCGCTCATAATTATACCTTAGTATTAAATATTCAACTTTAACATTGCATTGATTGCCGCCGTTGATAGTGTGTTTGGATGTAAGAAGGGTGCTTCTTTCAACTCTGGTACAGCTTCTAATAACTTATTATTATCTTCTGTTGACATAGTTGTTTTTTTATATTGTTCTTGCCCAATACCAGTTATTGGGTGTTGATTTTGTATATTTTGCTCCAACCGTCGTACAAATGCTTCAGCGTTTATGCCACTTAAACTTGGTTGGCTTGTCATCCACTCTATATTGTTATTCTTAGATGCAACTTCTAGAGTTTTAGTAGCGTTGTTTTTGTTTAACAGTTTATTTTGATCCTCAACATTGTCTAGCTCTTTACGTTCTGGTAACTCCTCTTTAGATTCTTCTTTCTTATCTACTTTAGCAACTCTTGCTTTAAATATTTCTTCTGGTGTGAGATATGCACCATCAGCATTTTTTATAAAGTTAAAACGCATGTAGTATGACGGATAACGAGTTTGGCCATTACTTCTAAGATACTCACGTGCTAAAGCTAAGTGTGGTGCTTCGCCTGCCCACTCTTCTGTACTATATATTAGACTTGGATCTTTACCAAGAGCATTTAGTGTAGCTTGTAAATCTTTTGTAGCCTGTGTATCTATCGGTAGTATTTCTTCTTTATCAAACGTACCATCTTTTAAAAAACCTTTTGCTTCTCTTATAGCATTATTAAGAGCAACTGATCTAGACTGTCCACCAACAACCAGCTCTTTGAATCTGTCAGTAATATACTCTTTTGCATTATCTCTAGCAACCAAAAATTTATCAGTCTTTGCTTTACTAAGATCACTTAACTGTTTAGCATCTCTTACTAAAGTAGGTATCTTTTCATCCTCTAAATTTTTAGCTTCATCTTCTGTAAATGCACCTAGCTCTGGTGTGTTTACATATTTAGACTGTTCAGCACGTATGTCAGGATCTACTATCTTATCTATCATACTTTGAGTGATAGGAAGATTGTTACGTCTTCTACTTGTAATTTCAATAACAATAGACTCATCTGAAAATTGCCTACTAGTTATAAAATCTTTCATAAAATCTGGTAAAGCTTCGTCGTTAGTAATGTTAAATCGTTTTCTAAAATCAAGAACATAAGTATCTACTTTATCTGCTGCTTCTCTTGGGTCTGATATTTTAGCTAGATTGCTTACAAACTCAACGTGGTTTGTGCCTTTCCATTTAAGCATTTCTGCTTCAGTTATTTCGTTCTCTCTTTCTATAGCCTGTTCTTCGTACTTAAGCACAGCAGCTGTCAAGTCGTCGTGCAGTCTTCGTGCTCCCTTTGGTGCTCGTGGATCATTCATTTTCATTGTTCCACCGGGAAACTCAAAATCTTGATCTAATAAAACACGTGCATCACCAGCATCTACACCACTGCCAACATCATCTAACATAGGCACAAGAATATTACCAAACTCCGCAAACGCTAATTGACTGGCTGATGAAGCATCTAAACCTCTTGCTTCTAATTGAGTTTTTCTGTTAGTAATCCAACCTTCTTTACCTAAAACATCCTCAGCTAAAGTAGATTGATTTTGGAACATAGCACCAATTTCATCTGTATCTCTTATAGCTTGAGCTTTGTTAAGTAAAACTTGTCTATTTTCTTTCCACTCTCTTAATAGTTTTTCTCTCTGTTTATATGCTTCTGGTGCTATGTATTTTAAAACTTCTCCATCGGTAGCATCTCTTAAACCTTGAGCACGTCTTCCACGCATCTGGTTTTGAAAAATTACACCCATGTAAAAATCAAAAAGTTCGTTAAACTCATCTACAGTAGTAGCATCTGACAACATTTTATTGTCAATAGCTGCAAATCTATCATATTTAGACGCAGTTTGAATATAACCACCAAGATTCTTATTAAACTCTTTAAGATTATTTCGAGAGTTTAAGCCGTCTTGATACATAAAACTACCTTGACCAAAGATAAAACTAGCATCTTCAGCAGTATTTCTATCCTCTTTACTTATTGTAGGATCTTCTGCATTTTTCTTAGCATTTTCTGAAAACTGTTTTTCTTCGTTTCTTGTTTGTTTTTCTTCGCTTTCTATTTTATTTTGTTCTATAAGAAGCTCATCATCTAAATCAGACTTTGCACCTTTATACCTGCTAAGGGTTCCTTGGTATCTATTTCTATCATCGTTAGCATCTTGTACTTGTTGTATTATTGGCCCAACTGATTGAGCAAAGTCAGCAATCTCACCTAAAAGCTTAAGAGGTCTTTCAGCTCTTTGTCTTTCGAGTTCTGCCATTTGTTTGAAAAACTCTTCTGTATCTGCAATCTGGCTGTTTTGCTCTTTTATCATTGCATCTGTCAGGTCAGGAGCAGTTGCAAGATAGTTAGTGGAACCCATAGCGTATGGGTCCCGTTGACGGAATGATGATGTCATGATGGAAATATTTTTGATAATAAACCTGTGCCTGTCCCAATACCAAAGCCACTGTATATACTTGCAGCTGTACTTGCTATCTGTAGAGCACCACCAAGTCTATTTGTTGGAGGCATCATTACAGGTGCACCGAACGCAGGCGGTATTCCTAATCCTTCTCTAGCTTTAGCGTTAGCAGCTAAGAATCTACGTTGGTTAATTGTCTGCATTGCAGCTAAATCTCGACCGAACGCATTATTTACCATTCTTTCTATTTGTGCTTCTTTTTGAAGTAATGACAGGTACTGAGCTCGACCATACTTTCTTGACCTACCACCTTCATTTACTTTTTGAGTTCTAAAATACTTGGCAACAGCGTTCTGTCTTGCAGCTCTACCTTTGCCTTGTATTTGCATAGCTCTACTCCTAGCATCAGCTTGAGATCGGCTATATCCAATAATATTTCTATTTAGAGTTCTTGCTAGTGAAGTCTCTTTGTTAAAAAACTGTAATCCCTTTTGTTTAAAGTTAGCTTCTTTTTCTCGAGCTCTCTGTTTAGCAGCAGCTCTAGCCCCTGCGTTAGCGTCTATACACACGGCAAAATTCAATAAATGTTACATTGTTTGGCCCATGTTCAAACTTACGTAAAAACTTGAAGCCTAGAAACTTAAGTAGTTTTAAATGTACTTTGTTTCGACTGTCAACTATATTCCAGAGGAGGGGCTCAGTACGGCTATCGACATACCGTTTGGCCTCTCTTGCAAATGTAATTGGGTATCGGTGTATATCTGGAGTGCAAAGCATCCATATATCACCTTGTTCTCCTACTCCGGCCATGCCAGCAGTCTTGCCGTCAGGCACTGTAAAATACACGTAGGAGGGGTTGTGAGACATCAAAGATGGAAGAGTGGTAGGATCTATCCCGTGACCCTCTTGGACCTCTCTGAAGTCGTCTGGACGGAGGTTAGAGGCCACTTCTGTAGCAGCCTCTATCGTGATTGGGTGTATGTAATTAGACACGCTTATAAAATCTAGGTGAATAATCTCCTTCCCATGACAAGCCACGTAGTGTAGCTGGAGCGGGATGAGTTGATCTAAGTATAATATCTAAGTTTGTGTTCCGTTCATAGACAGGAACAGTCTTAATAAATTCAGTTATATACGGAGCACTTGTAGCCACATAAGCATCAGCTGGTGTGGACTCATAATCTACCTCGTAGTTATTCTTACCAACACGTTTAAGTACCGCTTTATAAGAACCAAGAGTTCCAAAGTGAAACTTAACTCTATGTATTACAAGTGATGAGTTAATATCTGCTCTTGAGTTTGAACCCTCTGTACGAGTCGGATAAAGAGTTGGTAGCTCGACTTCATAATCGTAGACGTACCCTACCTTATATGTACCAGAAGACCAGTCTCCGTTAAGAGTGATGGTAGTTCCGGATACCATAGGGTTGTCAGGATCATTGTCGCTTTGGTATCGCCCATCAGTAGGACTTACCACAGCTACGCTATAGTTAGGTGTAGTAACAGTGTTTAGCCACCCCAGACCACTGAAGGTTGTGGTGTTCGTAGCAGAGTCAAAGCTGCCACCGCTAAGATCAACGTTATTATCCAAATGTAGTAAGTATTCGACATCGTTTTGTGTAGTAGTAGGATCTGTTTCTTGACGTATCAGATTAATGCTTTGTAAATAGTAATCACTATCTAAAAAGAAATACTGATCGTTTATAATAAAATGATATATCAATGGGTTATTGAGTTTCCATTTAAACCATGCAGCTTGAGACCGTTTATCAGCTACTTGAAAGTATTTATAACCAGTTACAATATCGCTGTTAGTTTTACCAAGTAAGACAATTGAGTTTTCTCTAGAGTTAGTCAAAAGGTCTATATCTTTAAGCAGCAAACTGGGTACAATCTTACTGACTTCGACTACGTTTGGCTCGCCTTCTCTACGTACATTTGCCATTTCATTAAAGCGGCTAAACTTACCAGAGTTATCAACGTAAGCGACTGTAGTGCCAAGTGATATAGGAGCTATCGCTTTGTTGTAGTTAAATGTAGATACACTTCGTAACTTAGCTGTATCAGGGTTTAGAACCGTATCGTCAGATGACAGTAGAAACTGCTGGTTTGTGCTAAATACAAGTAGGCCTGTGTTGATCTCAATACCGTCGAATAGTTCTGAAGGAAATGTAGAGGAACAAGCAATGTCAATAGGATCGGTAGCTGATACAGTCAGTGCTGATTGTATAAAGAAGTCAGGAATACCTACAGTACCCGGTCTACATAATATGACACTCTCCCCAGACAGCATCGCTAGTCTATTTCTAAAGAACAGTACTTTGTTTATACGGCTGCCAACAAAGGACGGGTCAGGGTTAGTGTCGGTATCACCGACTCGTCTATCTTCATAAGTAAACTGCTTAACAGTAAACTCAGTCAAAGCTGTACGCTGTATAACCAAAGGCATATTTGTTAAGGTCTTTAGGATACCCGGTTTTGCACACTCAATCCATGATCCGACACCATCTTGGCTATTTTGATTCTCAAATCTAAGAAAATAATCATCTTCGTCAGCTCTTTGAGAGTTAGTTACTTGAACTATGTAACCATGTTTACATTGATTAGGTAAACGAGTCACATCATTAACAGCCCCTTGAAAACAACGCATCAAGTCATCTTCGACGACCTCTACGTTAAAGGGTTGAGTACTACTTAAGTACATACCTGTACCGATAATTGTACCAGTTACACCACTGGGTAAGGCATTTTTGATACCACCAAGAATAGTATCAGCTGTAACTGCTGTGTCTGCATCAAAAGGTGTAGGAGCTGGACGTACTAAACCGTCGCCAGTGTTACCCATTCTAGCTTGAACTATAGTAGTTTCGTGATCTATTACCCTAATAGTATAAGTAGCTGATGGCGAATCACTGTCACTTATAAATTCCCAAGTACCACCGCCTGTAAGTACAGGACCTGTACCACTAGTATGAGTAGGGGCAGCTTGACCAGAATTTATGGTCCCAGTTGCTTTATATGTATTACCTTTATTTCTTCTTCGCTGGTTAACAGTATAATTAGCATTAGTATTCCATGGAGCGACCATCTGACCACCGCCAGAAGCTGCGGTTAAAGTAACTGTTACTTCATTATTAGTTACCCAACCTTCACCACCATGTAAAAGTACAGCCTCTCTATTGTAACTGCATCTGTAATTATCCCCATCTGGTCCATCACCAGTAGCAGAGTAATCAGGGCTTACACCTTGCTGACCTAAAGTGTTAATTCTAAATATTAAATTGTTTCGACTATGTGTAACAGTACATGCACCGCCAGATCCTTGGTCTGAATCCGCAACATATTGAAAAACTGTATCACTAATACGGGTAATTATGACATTAGGTAGGTTATCAAAACCACTTTCACTTGAAGTGATAGATACTGTATTTCCGGTTTGTAACCCATGACCGGCTGAAACAGTAACCACTACAAGATTGTTTGTACCACCATCCACATTAGAGGTAGTAAATGTAGCCGCTGTGTTTAAGGAGTAGTCCGTAGTAAATACTTGTGTACCTATACCGGGGCAATGTCCTGTGCCATCAGATTCATCAAGTGTATCACTTACTATCTCAATACGTGTAGCTCTAGTTAAGGTTACTCCAGTGCTGTTATCTGATATATTAACCGCATACTGCCTACCATTTTCTGTACGTAATAGTTCAATAAAACCAAAGTGAGGATGAGGTCTGGCAGTAGTTGTACCTGTCATTCCAATAAGAGTATTTGCGTTAGTTGTATCTCTATTGTTTACAAACGTAGTATCGTTAATAGTTAGAAATTGTAGGTTCTCTGGAGTGCTAGTAGCTAGATAGTTCTGTATGGCTGTCTGACCACCTGTGCCATAAACTGTAGTCATCAGCTGACCATCTGTACAACGCCAGACTCTGACTTGACCATCAGCAGCTACCTGTCCAATATAAGATCCTTCTGTCTCATCACGATGATAATGAAACCATGATCCACCAGTCTGTACGCTAGATAACGCATCAGCACCTATACGTTTTGCACCCGGTCTTTTGAATAAACCCTTCGTGACATCAGGTATAGCATTTATAATGTTAGTGACCTGACCGGGGAACTTAAGATGGTCTGGTTGTTCTGATATACCTAATGCAAATGAGGGTACTGTTTGTGTTATGCCTGCCATTATCTTCTAAGGTTTCTCCAAGGTTGATATGTTTGATGTACAGAGTTATCTTCAAAGCCGAACATACTATGATCTCCTTGATTACATTCGTACTCCTGTAGTGCAGCTCTAGCCTGTTGCTCCTGTACTGCAAGTAATTTAACAAGTTGAGGGTTTGCTACAAGCTGTGTAGCAGCAACACGAGAAGCTCGGTATGTAATATAACGTCTGAAGACTATAGGGAGATCTTCAAATTCGTAAAGCTTGACGACATCTAGAACAAGGTTGTCAGTAAAAATATCTGTATGCTCTATTTTATCATACAAGAATCCATTACGACGTACCAGATCCTTAGTTCTACGAGTGTAGTTATCGTGTAAATCTAGTGATAAAACATCGTTTGGTATTGGTATCTTACCATCTGAGTTGATAGGATACTCCACGTGTTTTTCTGTGTTAAAATGCCACCCCTCTGCCTGCGTGTCTACGTTGGCATCTCGGAGTAGATTAAATATAAACGATACCTCTGGGTTTTCAAAGTCGAGCGTAGTCAACGGTGCTTGTCCGATAGCCCCCAGTATATTGTTCACTGCGGATAGTTCGGTATCGATGTCAATAGTTGTGGAAGCCATAAATAAAAAAAAGGGGAGCCGAAGCTCCCGTATAATGTGTAAGTTAGAAAGCAGCGTTTCCAACAGTTGTTGCCTCGCCATCAGCGTTGCGGCTTGTTGCCACACCAGCT